>ERZ791930.119-NODE-119-length-79598-cov-4.143545_pt1 | contig 79598 bp, 65 predicted proteins | sample MGYA00510128_ERZ791930 | MGnify/ENA primary metagenome ERZ791930 (study PRJEB30046, sample SAMN00792057) | human gut metagenome | study: EMG produced TPA metagenomics assembly of the A metagenome-wide association study of gut microbiota in type 2... | reverse complement strand
AAAAGACACAGACGGAATCAAAGCAGAAGGCGTGTATGGGAATGGAAATGGAAATTTCTTCTCAATCAGGTAAATCCTAAAAATGCAATGCGCTCATTTGGAACATTTGTTTCTAAGATTGATTGGTCGAAGTCAGATTCCTTAAGAGAACTGTTTAGACCATTTGAGCATCTTGGGACAGAAAAGATATATGCTTTATAGACATAAAAAGCAAGATTGAATAGCAACCCTCCCAAAGTTGTGCATTTGCAACCAATGTTTTCTTTACTTTCAGCCACCTGTAGGTATAATTTTGGGTATAAATTGAATTGGAGGTATTTATTTTGATAGGTGACAATATTAAGTTTTACAGAAAAAAAATCAGCTTACACAGGATGACATTGCTGAGGCATGTAATGTGACAAGACAGGCGGTGTCGAAATGGGAGAACGGAAATGGTTTTCCGGAAGTATCACTGTTGTTGCCATTATGTAATGAATTAGAGATAACGGTGAACGAATTATTGTCTGGCGAAAGAGTATCAGAAGAAGATTATCTAAAGAAAGCGGAGGAAAATATGGTGAATTTAGTTAGAGAAGCTCAGGAGAGTAAGAAGAAAATTATATTATCAGCAATGGCAGCAGGTCTTACAATTATTGCTGCAGTTCCATTGTTTCTGTTGTCAGGAATGCTTGCGATGGAGAACTGGATGAGGATTCTGCTTATAATTATAGGTTTGGTTGTAATATGTGGCGGAATTGTAATTGCGTGTATTCTTGACAGAGATGCAGGAGCATATGAATGTCCTGATTGTAATAATAGATTTGTCCCGGATATGAAGTCTTATATTATGGGACCACACACAATAACAAAGCGTAAATTAGTATGTCCTAATTGCGGTGCATATAAGTACTGCAAGAAGGTCCTTACAAAATAAAGCAGTAATTTTACTGCTACAAAGATTTCGACAGATTTTAGCTTTTTCAACTCTATAGACTTTTTGAGAAGTTTGGTTTTGATGAAGCATTTGGAAGAAGTGCAGTTATGCAACTTCTTGAGCTGAAAGGTTCAGGTGATTCAAAATTTCTTTCCAATCTGATGCAGGCAGATATTATTGAACTGGTATCCGGTCGCGGAAAGGGGAAATATAAGTTCAAAAAGTAATTTGATTATGAAGAAAGATTGAGTGAAAAGTCTTTATGATAAAACACTGTTGACTGAAGAAATGTGGGGAAATTATTAGAAAATTGATACGGATATTTAGAAAAAATACCAGCCGGAAAATATTGAAAGATAAAGCAAAGCCGCAGTATATGGGATTTGTGTGTCATTTTTATTTAAAAAGAATAAAATGGGGTATCGGCTGGTAAAAAATCGAAAAGAGTTGATAAATACTGGAAAAGTTGGTATAGTTATTCTTAGAAATGGCAGAAATACGTTGGATAAACATTAACATAGGATGTATTGAAACTATTGTCTGGCGAAAGAGTATCAGAAGAAGATTATCTAGATAAACATTAACATAGGATGTATTGAAACCAGAGAGATTGGAAGAACTTCGGCAAAAATTTACAGATAAACATTAACATAGGATGTATTGAAACTTTTCAAATCAGGAAAAGAAAAAGTACAGTGATTTGATAAACATTAACATAGGATGTATTGAAACTCTAATAATTTATATAACTGGTCAGCAAGAAATTGATAAACATTAACATAGGATGTATTGAAACAATGTAATAGAATAACGTTTGAAATCGGAAGTTATTGATAAACATTAATATAGGATGTATTGAAACGTATACGGAATACATGTACCGTTTTTAGTGTACGGATAAACATTAACATAGGATGTATTGAAACAGTAACAACGGAGCGGATTTTAGAGCCGTGCCTGAAAGATCAATATTAACATGAAATACATTGAAATATCCATATGAAAATTGTAAATAAGACATCATTAAGATAAATTGAAGCGCATAGCATTGATTCGGATGAGAGCGATACTGAAAAAATGAAAGATATAGTGGCGCGCACCAGAGAGGTAAGGGGGAATAGTACATAACGATTAGCACAACTTATCAATAATCCGGGTAGAAGGAATTGATATATCATTTTAGAAATACTATAATGAAATTATCAAGAAAAAGGAGTTGATAATTTTGAGTAAAAATTTAATTATCTATTATTCACGTAAAGGTCAAAACTATGTAAATGGCAGAATAGAGAGCCTTACGAAAGGAAACACGGAAATTTGTGCAGAATTTATTCAAAAGGCAGTTGGCGGAGATTTATTTGAGGTTGAAACCGTCAATGGTTATTCGTCAGATTATCATGCATGTACAGCAGAGGCAAAGACGGAGTATGAAAACAATACACGTCCGGAGCTTAAAGCATATCTTAAAGACATCAGCGGGTATGACAATATTTTCATTTGTGGTCCGTGCTGGTGTGGAACATATCCAATGGCAGTATTTTCGTTGATAGAGTCCCTGAATTTCCAGGGCAAAAATGTAATGCCGCTGATGACACACGAAGGCAGTGGATTGGGACGTTCCATGCAGGATATAAACCGAATCTGCAAGGGTGCTGTAATAAAAACAGGCCTTGCCGTTCATGGAGCAGATGCCAGTAAATCAGAGCAGGCAGTCACAAAATGGGCAAAAGAAAGCCTGAATGTGTAAAATCTTTAAGTATGGTATGATATATATAAGGAAATACTGACAGGAGAGAATATAAAGGAGCTTAGAGCCGATGAAATGTGACAAAATCTATATCGCAATTGACCTCAAGTCGTTCTATGCTTCGGTAGAATGTAAGGAGCGTAACCGCGACCCGCTCACAACCAATCTGGTTGTGGCGGATCAGAGCCGTACACAAAAGACGATATGTCTTGCAGTATCACCGGCATTAAAAAAATACGGAATTCCGGGACGGCCGCGGCTTTTTGAGGTGATTCAGAAAGTCAAGGAAGCCAACAGCGACCGTAAGTGGAAAGCACCGAATCATACATTTACAGGGACTTCGGATGACAGTGAGGAGCTTTGTGAAAATCCGGCGCTTGAGATTGATTACATTGTAGCATCGCCCCGCATGGCACTTTATATGGAGTACAGTACAAAAATTTATAATATCTATTTAAAATACATTGCGCCGGAGGATATTCACATCTATTCTATTGATGAAGTATTTATGGACGTCACGAATTATCTTGCAGCCTATAATCTGACACCGGAAGAACTGGCGATGAAAATGATTCGTGATGTTCTGCAGACAACCGGAATTACGGCAACCGCAGGAATCGGAACCAATCTGTATCTTAGCAAAATTGCAATGGATATTGTGGCAAAGCATATTGAACCTAATAAGGATGGAGTGCGGATTGCAAGACTGGATGAAATGTCTTACCGGAAGCTTTTATGGAATCACAGACCGCTTACAGATTTCTGGCGGGTCGGGGGCGGCTATGCAAAGAAGCTTGCAGAAAATGGATTGTATACAATGGGCGATATTGCAAGATGTTCCATAGGCAAAACAAATGAATTTTACAATGAAGAACTGCTCTATAAGCTGTTTGGAATCAATGCAGAGCTGCTGATTGACCATGCATGGGGATACGAGCCTTGTACCATGCAGGATATAAAAGCCTATAAGCCGGAAACCAACAGCGTCAGTTCGGGACAGGTACTGCACTGCGCCTATGAATTTGATAAGGCGAAGCTGGTGGTCAAGGAAATGGTAGATTTGATGGTGCTGGATCTGGTGGAAAAGGGACTTGTAACAGATCAGATTGTGCTGACAATCGGTTATGATATAGAAAATCTTACCGATGCGGACAGGAGGCGGCAGTATTACGGAGAGATTACTGTTGACCGTTACGGGCGGAAAGTGCCGAAACACGCACATGGGACTGCCAATTTAAAAAGGCAGACGTCGTCCACACATTTGATAACCGATGCAGTCATGCAGTTATATGATAAAATTGTCCATCCGAAGCTTCTGATTAAAAGAATCACCGTGACCGCCAATCATCTGGTCGAGGAAAGCCGTGCAGAACAGACACCGAAATATGAACAGCTAGACCTTTTTACGGATTATAGTGTGCAACAGGAACAGCAGGCAGCGGAAAATGCAGATTTAGAGCGTGAAAAACGGATGCAGAAAGCGATGATTGACATCAAAAAGAAGTTTGGAAAAAATGCTATATTAAAAGGCATGAATCTTGAGGAAGGTGCAACGGCGAAAGACAGAAACGAACAGATAGGCGGGCATAAAGCGTAAAGCATAGAATCCTGTTAATTCAGAGCGGATTATACGTCAGATGTCAGGTTGTTGTCCTTAAAATAAAAAGAAAGTAGTGATCAGAATGGATTATCAGAATCAACATCAATACGACGACATCCTTAATCTGCCACATCCGACATCCAAAAATCATCCGAGGATGTCCCTGCATGACCGTGCAGCACAGTTTTCGCCATTTGCGGCACTCACCGGGCATGAAGCGGCGATAAAAGAAACGGCGCGACTGACGGACGATAAGCAAATTTTAAGTGAAGATGTCATTGAAAAGATAAACGGACAGTTAAAAATAATTGCAGAAAATATAGGAGCAGAACAGGAAATAACCGTCACGTATTTTGTGCCGGATTCCCAAAAATCCGGTGGCGCGTATGTAGACTGCGCCGGAACGGTCAGAAAAATTGATAAATATAACCGCACGCTGGTAATGACGGATAATACCGTCATACCGATAGAACAAATCAGCAGGATTTGCGGCTTGCAGGACTGTGAGATTGATTTGTGGGATATGTATGCGGATTACATCAATGGCAAGCGTGAAATTGCAGAAATTAATATGGATTTTAAGCCGGAGTACAAAACGATATAGCACCGGAACAGGAAAGGAAAAATGAAAATGCAGTTATATCAGGGCAGACCGGCGGATATGACCGGGCGGCAGGATAAAGAAAAACGGGTATATGAATTATTGGACAGATTAGGTATTGCCTATGAGCGGGTTGACCATGAGGCGGCAGAAACGATGGAAGCCTGCGAAGAAATTGATAAATTTCTCGCACCGGCGGTTATCTGTAAAAATTTATTTTTATGCAACACACAGAAAACGAAATTTTATCTGCTGATGATCCGCGGTGATAAAAAATTTAAAACAAAAGAGATTTCATCACAGATTCACAGTGCAAGACTTTCCTTTGCACCGGCTGAAAAAATGGAAGAATATTTAGATATTCTGCCGGGTTCGGTAAGTGTCCTCGGACTGATGAATGACAAAGAGCATCAGGTACAGCTTCTGGTCGATGAAGATGTACTGAATGCAGAATATGTGGGGTGTCACCCATGTGTGAATACGTCCAGTCTGCGTTTAAAGACATCAGACATCTTTAATACCTTTTTAAAAGAAGTATCACACGACTATATCACGGTTGTCTTGTCAGAATAAATAATCATACAATTCATTGAAAATAAACTTTATTGTTTACATTTTTGCTCATATGATGTATAATTGTAATAAATATTGTGCGTGCTTTCAAGAAAAATGATACAAAATGCACAAAATACAGTAAAAATCAAAAAATAAGGAGGAACTTTCAATGAATCGTTTAAAAGGAAAAATTGCGGTGATTACAGGCGGTAATTCAGGAGTCGGTGCGGCAACGGCGAAGCTGTTTGCGGCAGAAGGAGCAACCGTTGTGATTACGGCACGCAGGGAAGCAGCATTAAAAGAAGTGGCAGATGAGATTACTGCTGCAGGCGGTGAAGTATATGCCGTTTCAACAGATATTTCCAAGCCGGAGGACCCTGAAATGTTGATGCAGAAGGTTATGGACAAGTACGGAAAGATAGATATTCTTGTCAACAATGCCGGTATTCTGGAGCAGGGATTAAAGCCAATTGATAAGTTCTTAGATGAAGATATGGACAGAATTATTGAAACCAATGAAAAAGGCACAATGCGCTGCATGAGAGCGGCATCTAAGAGAATGACGACGGGCGGCGCGATTGTCAATGTGGCATCGGTAGCCGGTGAAAAAGGCTGCGGCGGTGCGGCTTATGTAGCGTCTAAGGCGGCAGTTATCGGTCTGACAAAGCATACGGCACTGCGTTTCCAGAAAGACGGAATCCGTTGTAATGCCATTTGTCCGGGCAACATTATTACACCGATGACCATGGGAACAGATCCGAAGGCATTAGACCCGGATATGATTGGTGCAATGATGACACACAGCGATATTAAGGCACAGTCTTGTACGGCAGAAGATGTTGCAAATGTAGTTTTATTCTTTGCAAGTGATGAAGCCAGAGCCATTACAGGTCAGATTATCGTAACAGATTTCGGCGCAATGCTGTAAGCGGAAAACGTTAAATCAAAATATATCGGTACGAATATGTGAATAAAATATATTAGTAAAATACATAAAAATACCGGCAGTGAAAAGCTGATAAGAAAATCGGGCTTTGGACTGCCGGTTTTTTGATGTGAAATTTTCAGTCTTGTGTGGTGTAAACACTTTGCTTATATTATAATAAATTCAGACATTTAAAAATATGGAAAAGGAAATCAGCAGAGTAAACAATGAGTAAAGCATCCAATTACTATTATGAACAATTAAATAAAGAACAGCAGAAAGCGTATTATGCCATGAAAGAAGGGCTGTTAAACCAGCAGGACTCTTTTGCAGTGCCAATGCTTGATAAAAAGGAATTATCTGACATTTATTTTATGGTGCGTATGGACTGCCCGGAAATTTTTTATTCCGTGCGTTTTTCGTACCGGTATTATCCGGATTCTACGGCAGTTGAATTTATCCCGGAGTATTTATTTCAAAAAGACAAAATCAGGGAGCACCGTCAGGCAATGCAGGCGCGTGTTAAAAAGCTTGCAAGACAGGCGCAGGGACTGGATGAAAAGGGGAAAGAGCTGTTTATCCATGATTTTATCGTACAAAATGTGCGGTATGACAAATTAAAAAAAGAGTATTCCCACGAGATTATCGGGGCATTGGGAAATGGTGTTGCCGTCTGTGAGGGCATGGCAAAAGCCGTTAAAATCCTGTGTGATGAGCTTGGAATCTGGTGCATTATTGCACTGTCGGAAGCTAATCACGAAAAGGGAATCAAATATCGTCATGCGTGGAATGTTATTAAAATCGGTGGGCAGTATTATCATGTGGATGCAACGTTTGACAATACGCTCTCCAAAGACGATACAATCCGGTATGATTATGTGAATCTGTCGGACAAGCAGATTGCAAGGGACCATGAACCGGTCATCTGGAAGGTTCCTGCCTGCCCGGACGGCGACCATTTTTATTATAAGGAAAAGAAGCTGTCGTGGACAACAATGGATGAAGTCAGAAACCGGACGCGTCAGGCAGTGAAAAAGGGAAAAATTCTGTTATTTCACTGGCGGGGAGGGTATCTCACCAAAGAAGTGCTGCAGGAACTGCTTTCCATTTTCTCAGAAGAAGCAAAGGCAAAGGGAAAACAGTCCTTTGTATCGGTCAACCGGGCGCAGGCGGTACTGCGGGTGCGTTTTCAGGAAGGTGCCGGTGAAGAACAGATTGAGATGGAAGAAGCCAATGAAAGCGAATTATAGGAAATACAGAATGACCGTATGCAGAATTAAAATAAAAGCATGAAAAAAACAGCAGAAATGGAGAAGGGTATGAGGACAGGTAAAAAACTGACAGCAGAAATTCTGTCAGGAAAATGGGATGAGGCATTAAAAAAACTTTATATGGATAACCAAAAGATACAGCAGCAGAAAAAACGTTATGTAAAAGCAGTGGCATCTTATTGTGAAATTTTTGGCGAAATGCCGGTTGAAATCTATAGTGCACCGGGCAGAAGTGAAGTGGGCGGCAATCATACAGACCACCAGCATGGCAGAGTGCTTGCGGCATCTGTAAGTCTGGATGACATTGCAGTTGCAGGCAGGGTGGATGAGCCGTTGGTGCGGATACAGTCAGAAGGATACAAGTTGTGTGAAATTCGGCTGGACGAACTGGATAAGAAAACGCGCGAGGAGGGAACAACTAAAGGATTGATCCGTGGCGTGCTTGCAGGCTTGAAACAGCAGGGATATAAAATAGGTGGATTTTGCGCATATATTACAAGTGATGTGCTTTCCGGTTCGGGGCTGTCTTCATCGGCAACATTTGAAACACTGATTGGCACGGTTGTATCGGGACTGTACAATCATGCGGAAATTCCGGCAGTAACCATTGCACAGACAGGCAGATATGCGGAAAATGTGTATTTTGGCAAGCCAAGCGGACTGATGGACCAGATGGCATGTGCCATCGGCGGCATGGTTTATATTGATTTTGAAAATGAAGAAAAACCGCAGGTAGAAAAAATTGATGCGGATTTTGAAAAAGCAGGATTGACACTGTGTATTGTGGATACGAAAGGGTCGCATGCAGGACTGACACACGAATATGCACAGATTCCCGTAGAAATGAAGCAGATTGCAGCACATTTTGGAAAAAATGTACTGCGTGAGGTTGAAGAAAAAGATTTTTATGCGGCACTTCCGGTTTTGTGCAAAGAATCAGGCGACCGTGCAGTACTGCGCGCCATACATTTTTTTGCAGAAGATGAACGGGTTGTAAAGGAAGTTAATGCCCTTCGCGCCGGTGACTGGAACCGTTTTTTAAAACTGGTAAAAGAGTCGGGCGATTCGTCTTATAAATATCTGCAAAATGTATATGTCAGTCATGATACGGTCAATGAGCCGGTTGCCATTGCGCTGGCAGTGAGTGAACGGACGCTTGCGGATAAGGGCGTATGCCGTGTGCATGGCGGCGGTTTTGCGGGAACGATACAGGCATTTGTAAAAGAAGCTGCGGTTTTGGATTATAAAAATGCAATGGAAGCCGTATTTGGAGCGGATTCGTGCCATGTTTTAAAAATACGCAGATATGGAGGAATCAGAGTCATTGGATAAAGATTGTTCGTTAAAGAAAAAGATATTTAACATTATTCAGATTGGTGATAAAAGTAACCGCATCAGCAGGGCATTTGATATATTTATAACAATTACGATTGTTTTAAATATTCTGGTGACATTTGCACAGACGTTTGATGAATTGTCACGGATAACAATGGGATTAAAAGCGATAGAATATGTGACACTGGGCATTTTCTGTGTGGAATATGTCCTGCGAATCTGGACGGCAGAGTACTTATATCCCAATATCGGCAGAAAACAGGCAAAACTTCGTTTTTTGATTTCATTTGATGGAGTGATTGATTTACTGACCATTGTACCTGTATTTTTCTTATCGGGATTTGTAATATTCAGAATGTTACGGGTGGCAAGAATTTTCCACCTGTTCCGGTTAAATGCAAAATATGACTCGTTTAATGTCATCACAACGGTTCTTTATGAAAAACGCAACCAGATTATTTCTTCGGTATTTATTGTACTGATACTTATGCTTGCCAGCAGTCTGTGTATGTATAGTGTTGAGCATGACACACAGCCGGACGTTTTTCGCAATGCGTTCAGCGGTGTCTGGTGGAGTATGTCGACACTTTTAACAGTCGGTTACGGCGACATTTATCCGGTAACAACACTGGGGCGTGTGATGGCAATTTGTATCGCGTATCTGGGAGTCGGTGCAGTTGCAATTCCAACCGGTATTATTAGTGCAGGTTTTGTAGAACAGTATCAGCGCAAAAGCAGTCTGTCCAATCTCAAAAACGCTGACATCAAGCAGATTGCTGAAATATTTGTAGACAAACGCTATGCAGGTAAATCAATTGAAGAAGTGGAAGAACAGGAGCAGCTGACCATTTTCTTGATTTTAAGAGAAGACTTATCAATCCTCCCACAAAAAGATACGTTGTTAAAACAGGGCGATATCATCATAATCCGCGCTGAAGCAGAAGAACCGGCATAACCCGCCCGAACAGCCGGTGGAAATATGGTTTATACAAAAAAATTATGATGTGCCGAGGGAATGGCTGGAAGAGTAGAAACAACGCCCCAGACAAGGGGACAGCAAAGTTAAGTAACACGTTGAGCTGTCCCCTTGTCTGGGGCATTTGAATAATCTACAGAAGCCTGTTCACACGGTAGAGCTTAGTGGAACAACTCCTGTACCATTTCCGCATTATAGACAACCTGTGTCTGATGCTCGGCTTCAATCATGTAGAGCGCGTGGGCGGCGAGGTGTTCGGCAGCCTGCTCTAAATCACGGATACCGGTAGTATCTTTAAAAATATCAAGGACAGCATCCAGTCCGTCATCCAAAACAACACATTCATTTTCATGCAGACCGATACGTTTTAAAACCTTCGGGAGAGAATATTTCACAAAAATTGTCTTCTTTTCTTCCCTTGTGTAATCCGGAATATCAATAACGGCAAAACGGGATAACAGCGGCGCACTGATTTTTTCCTTGTCATTCGCGGTGGCAATCGGATAAACGCCGGAAGTCGGAATCAGACATTCCATATAGTTATCCGTAAATCCTAAGTTATCCAGCAGTGTCAGTAACACATCGGCAGGATTGCCGTTGCCGTTTCCGGCTGTTGCCTTGTCCAGCTCGTTAATGATAAAGACAAGATTATTTTCACCTGCCATATTGAAAGCTTCCATAATAATACCTGGCTTTGCATTGGAGTAAATTCGTGAACTTCCGGTCAGCTGTTCTGCATCGTTGATAGAACTCATATCGAGTGTTGTCCACGGCAGTTTTAAAATCTTGGCAACTAGATAGGCAATCTGGGATTTACCGGTTCCGGCAGGTCCGACCAGCAAAATGCCGTATGCCGGCAGGGTGTGTGTACGGTTAATCTGGATCACGGTTTCGATAATCCGCTGTTTTACACGTTCCATGCCAAATAATTCTTCATCAAGAATCCGGCGGGCTTCTACAGGGTCAATGGATTCAAAATAATTGCTTTTCCATTTAATATTTAACATAATGGATAAAGCACGCTGTGCGTGACGTTTTTCTTCCGGTGTAACCTCGTTGGAGCGTGCAACGACTAAGTTGCGGCGTGCCCACAGACGGATATTTTCAGGAAGTGTCTTACCGGCACAGTTTAAAAAGTCGGAAATGCTTGTGATGCTTGTCAGCTTCATATCATCTGCGGATTCATCTAAGTCTTCATCGGAAGTTTCCTCGGCAATCGCATCACTTTCCAGCAGACGCTCAATCATAAACTGTAAAAATCCGTCTTCGGAAGAAAGTTTCTGACTGTTGCTGAAAGCCACTTCGCGGATTTTATATACGGCATAGCCGTCACTGCGGTTTTCACCGGTCAGCTTGACCTTAATGCGGTTTTCGCCAAGCCACTTAATCAGGTTTGTAAAACGGGAGTCAATCTGTAAAATATTGCTGAGTTCCACTCCGTCATCAAGCTGGAATTCAAAGGCGGTCTTTTTATATGGATTTGCAAAAATACCGGCAGAATCCTGTTCCCATGGGTGAGAAGAATTATCTAAAACCAGAATCGGATGCTCTGGTGTGGCTGTGGAGTGATTGGACTGAAAAGTTGTATAAGTACATTCAAAGGCGGAAGCCGTATTGGATGTACTGGTTGAATCATATACAAGCATAGTATTTCTCCTGTTCATTTTATTTTATAGTAAGATGTATAAATGTTTAAATATGCACTCAAAACATCATAGCATACCTTGTTCAAATTTAAAAGAGCCGAAATCCCACACAAAATAAAATTACATATTGACAAATACGTATATATACTGTATATATGTGTATATACAGATGATGCAAAAATGGAGGGAGTGGGGAAGATGATTCAACTGGATAAGGTATCAAAAAAGCTTGGCATATTTGAACTCAAAGACATCAGCTTTAGTCTGCCTGCGGGCTATATCTGCGGAATTGCGGGCAGAAACGGTGCAGGAAAAACAACACTGTTACATCTGCTTTCGGGGCTGTATCAGCCGGACAGCGGAGCGGTGATGATATTTGACAGCAGGTACGATACACAGGAAAAGCAGATTCACGACAGCGTAGGCGTTGTTTTAAATGAAGATTTGATGATGAAACATCTCAACCTTGAGAAAAACGGGGACTATTTCGGGACATATTATTCCGGGTATCAAAAAGAACAGCTTTTATCATATTTAAAGCAATTCGGACTGGAAAAGAACAGAAAATTCGGAAAGCTGTCCAAAGGGGAAAAATTAAAATATCAGTTTGCATTTGCTTTATCATGCAATCCGAAGCTGCTGATTTTAGATGAGCCGACAGCCAACTTTGATGTGGAATTTCGCAAAGATTTTTTGAAATTGTTACAGGAGTTTATCGCAGACGGACAGAAAAGTGTTGTACTGGCAACGCATTTAATGGAAGACATTGACCGCCTTGCAGATTACTTGATTTATCTGGAAGACGGCAGAAGCATTTTCGCAGGACAGATGGAAGATTTCCGGGAACAGTACCGTATTGTGTCGGGAGAAGCTTATAAAATCAAGCTGCTTGACCGGGAAGATATCATTGCCATGGAACAGAAAAAATACGGGGCAAAGGCGCTTGTCAGACATCACGGTTATCAGCACTATGATACAGAACTGACAGCAGTATCGCCGACCGTAGAAGAATTTATGTATTTTTTGAGTAAGACAAAGACTGCGGAAAGGAGAAATTATGAAAAAGTTATTCACTGAATACTGGCAGGAATTTGATGTGCAGTATATAAAAAATATGTATGGAGCAGAGCTTCCGCTGCTTTATTTTGTCATTTACTGGAGCTGGAGTCTGGTTTTTGGAAATGCGGCAGGGACGGATGCAACATCTGTTACGGAAAAAATAATCCTGGCGGCAGCGGTTATTTTTCCGACGGTCTTTAGCTTTATTTCCTTTACCATGCATCCGATAGCACTGTCAAAGCAGATGTATCTGTGTCCGCTGGGCAGTCAGGAGCGGGAAAGGCTGATTATCGGAAAATACCGTTTCCGGGTGGGGCTTCATATGACGGTCTGCATAGCAGGCACGGTTCTGGCAGCATTTATGGCGCGGGGCGCACTGTACTGGTATCTGCTTATTTTATGGAATGATTTTATCATCAGCATTTTTATTCCGTCAGAACCGGAAAAGACAGATGGCAGGACAAAGGAGCTGATTTATAAAAATATCATGATTCCTGTGGTGCTGATATTAAATACCGTATATTTTGAAAATGCTTTAAATAAAGAAAATATACAGATTGTTTATGCAGTGTTAATTGCCGGGTTTATAGGACTGGTACAGTTACCGCTTTTTATATGGTATGCCGGACGGGTAAAAAGCCATATCCGGTCAGCAGTATTTTATAGAACCAATATAGATGTCAGCGGCAGAGCTGTTTAGGGAGATTCACCATAAAAAGATGTTGGGGACAAAAGCCCCCAACTATGAGCAAGCTCATGTGGGTTTAGACCTTTTGACCCTGATATCATAAATAGATTGTAGTAGAAATGAGGCGCGTATGAAAATAACAATACTTCCGCAGGGGACACTGGCTATTTATGAGCAGATTGTCAATCAGCTCAAAAATGCAGTTGTAACAGGCGAACTAAAAGCAGGGGAAGCACTGCCGTCTATCCGCGCATTGGCGGCGGATCTGGGTGTCAGTGTCATTACAACCAAAAGAGCGTATGAGGAGCTGGAAAAAGAGGGGCTGGTGCGCTCGGTGGCAGGAAAGGGCTTTTATGTCTGTGAATATAATGCGGATTACTTAAAAGAAAAACAGCTGGTGCTGTTGGAAAAACGCTTAAATGAAGTGATAGAGGAAGCAAAACAGGCAGGGCTTGCCAAAGAAGATTTTGTGGAAATGGTGCAGGCGTTATACGAACAGTAGATTGCAGATTAGAAAATATATTGCCACAAATAAAAAAAGAGGAGGAAAAGAGCTTGGAAAAAGAAATATTGCGGTTTGAACAGGTGACGGGAAAAGGCAGGAAATTCCGTCTTCAGAATGTGGATTTTACAATGAAGTCCGGTTACATTTACGGATTAACGGGCAGAAACGGCGCCGGAAAGTCAACGCTTATCAAGACAATTCTGCATGAGCAGTCCCGGTATAACGGTGCAATTTACGTGGATGGAATCCCGGTAAAGGAAAATTATGCGGCGGCATGCCGTAAAATCGGATATGTATCCGAGGACAACGTATTTTTTGAAAAATGTACGGCAATGCAAAATGCAGAAGCGTTGGGCGTTTTTTATGATGATTTCCAGATAGAACGGTTTTGCAAGCAGATGCAGGCATTTGACGTGCCGGTTTCAAAGCAGTATGGAGCAATGTCAAGAGGTGAAAAGTTAAAATGCCAGCTGGCATTTGCCATTGCCCATCAGCCGGTTTTATATCTGATTGATGAGGCAACGGCAGGAATGGACGCAGTATTCCGGCTTCAGTTTTTTGATTGTATGCGCAGGCTGGTGGAGGACGAAAGCTGCGGTGTGCTTTTGACAAGCCATATTACCACAGACCTTGAAAGAAATACAGATTACAGTGCAGTGATGGAAAACGGACGGTTTAGCGGGTGGACAGAGAGCATTGACGGGATTTTACGGCAGGATGACCGGGAACAGGAGGCGTTATGTATCGAATAACAGACGACAGACAACAGCAGTGTTTGGAAAAATTTTTTGCGAAAGAAAAAACATGGTATCCCGATTATTTCGGGTGCAAATTTGCGGCATATATGATGTTTTTTTGTGGCATTATCGGCTGGCTGTTTCCTTATCAGGCAGAGTGGGTGTCCATTCATGAAAGCATAAAGACGTATGGGATTTATACAATGATATATTTGCTGGGTTTTAGTTTTTACAGCCAGATGTTTACATCGTATAAAGGCAGTAAAAGAAACAGAAATCTCGGTGAAATACTGCAGAATTTACCGGTTTCGTCAGTACAGACAGCGATTTTTAAAGCGAAAAAGACATTAAAAATCTGTGGGAGAATTGCGGTGATTGCGGCAGTGGGACAGACATTTTTTGCGATTGTGGCATTACATACTTTTTCAATAGGAAATATATTGATGCCGATTGCGGTATTATACGTCCTTCCGGCAGGAATCTGTGCCGTGGAAATTGCAGTTGAATTATGGAAAGGGCAGATGCCGGTCAGATTAAAAAAGGCTGACCGGTGATAAAAATAAAGTGCCGTCCCGCACATTTATTTACAAGTTATGCGGTTTCCTTCGGAGCTTTATTGACAATATAAATGCCGATACATACAAGAAGCAGTGCGGCAATACTGCTAAAGCCCAAAGAATCTTTTTCGCCAAGCAGCACAGCGGATAAAAGCACGCCGATAACCGGATTCATAAAGCCGAACACAGCAACTTTTGAAATCGGATTGTATTTTAACAGCAGCCCCCATAAAGAGTAGGCCACTGCCGAGATAACACCAAGGTAAAAAAGCATGGCAAACGCAGGCAGGGTAAATCCGGAGAGGTGTCCACCCATAAAGAAGCCGCACACAGCCATGACAATGCCGCCTAAAATAAACTGATAACCGCTTAACATTACAGGATTGTCCTGAACGGAAAAGCGTTTCATAAATACCGATGAAAAAGCGTATGCAACGGTTGATAAAAGAATTGCACCGTCTCCGTTTACAGTAAAATGCAGGTCCATCCCGTTTCCGGCAACGTTGACAAGCACAACACCGGCAAAACCGACAAGACAGCCAAGCATTTTCCGTGCCGTAACCTTTTCCTGATGAAATAAAAATCCGGCAACGAAAATGGCAACAAACGTGCTGACGGCTTCAATAATCGAAGCCTTAACACCCGTCGTATGTGCCAGTCCGATATAAAAAAACAGGTATTGTAAAATGGTCTGTAACAGGCTCAGTTCCAAAATGTGCGGCAGGGAGGCTTTTGTCGGAAGCAGAAACTGCCGCTGTGTCAGACTGCCAAGAAAGACAGCGAGGATTCCGGCAAGCGTAAAACGGCATCCGGCATATAAAATCTGGCTTGCCGTGTCGGAAGATGCAATGTGCATCATTTTGTAGCCGATTTTAATACAGGGAAATGCACTGCCCCATAAGGCACAGCAGATTAATGCGCCAAACAGCACGACTACAGGGTTACTAAGAAAATTTTTTTGTGTATTCATGAGTTTCTCCTAAATATAACTTCACTTTTTGCACAGGATATTGTAGCATAAAAGTACGGATTCGTGGAAAAAATTTCCATATAAAGGAGAATTAAAAAACATGAAAATGACAACGCTGTGTTATATTGAAAAAGACGGACAGTATCTGATGCTGCACCGCACCAAAAAGGAAAAAGACATCAATAAAGATAAATGGATTGGTGTCGGCGGTCATGCGGAAGGCACAGAAAGCCCGGAAGAGTGCCTGTTAAGGGAAGTAAAAGAAGAAACGGGACTGACACTGACAAGTTTCTGCTTTCGCGGGTTGATTACCTTTGTAAGTGATGCGTGTGAACCGGAGCAGATGTGTCTGTTTACGGCAGACGGCTTTGAAGGTGAAATCTCTCCGTGTGACGAGGGCGAGCTTGCGTGGATTGATAAAACAGAGATTTTAAAGCTGCCGACATGGGAGGGCGATGCCGTCTTTTTAAAGCTGCTCTTAGAAGGCGAACAGCGGTTCTTTACCTTAAAACTGGTCTATGAGGGCGAAAAACTTGTAGAAAAGCAGCTTCGTTTTTATAATTAGTTTATAAAATGATAATTTGACACAGAAAAAGAGCGGGTGCTATAATTTTTCCTCGATATTTAAAAACCGGCGGGAAATGCCGGATAAAAAAATCGGATAAGGGAGAATTTATGACATTTTATCAGGAATTACAATTAAATCAGGCAGGTTCAAAGGCACTGATTAAAGCATCAAAGAGTAAAAAAGAAAAGTATCGGCATATTGCCGTATATCTGTTTAAAATCCTATTGACCGTGGCGTTCTGCACCGCATTTGTAATGGCATTCGGCGCAGTTTTCGGAGAAGATAACAATATCGTAGGTGTTGTTATGCTTTTGTGCGTATTGTCGTTTAGGTATGCGGATTTAGGAATTAAAAATAAGGATGCCATGTGGGCATTTGCAGTGATTTTTGCCATTTTGGCAGCAGGACCGCGGCTTGCCAACGCCTGCGGACTTGTGGCGGAGTGTATGATACATATTGTCTGCATTATGGCGATTATGATTCTTAGCTGTCATAATGTTTTAATGTTTAATCATGCGACACTGGTACTCGGCTATCTTTTGTTATACGGATATGATGTGACCGGTGAAGCTTATTTATACCGTCTTGTGGCGATTGCGGCAGGCGCGGCTCTGACAATGGCGGTTTATTACCGCAATCACAGAAAGCGGACCTTTAAAAGAACGTTTAAAGACTTATTTAAAGAAGTGGATTTTCAGTCGTCAAGAACACAGTGGCAGCTGCGCCTTGCACTTGCGATTGCAACAGCACTGCTTCTTGCGGGAATCCTTCATCTGCCGCGCCGTATGTGGGCAGGCATTGCAGTGATGTCAGTAACACTGCCGTTCCCGGAAGAAATCAAGGGACGTGTAGGGGGAAGAATCCCCGGCAATATCATCGGCGGACTGGTATTTATATTAATTTACTGTTTTGTTCCGAAGTCCCTTCATTCATATATCGGGATATTTGGTGGAATCGGTGTGGGACTGTCAGCCACCTACGGCTGGCAGGCGGTGTTTAATTCACTTGGAGCGATGGCTATTGCAGTCAGCTTCTTAGGACTTCCGGGGGCTGTATTTTACCGGGTTTTTCATAATGCGTTCGGTGCATTGTACGGAATGTTTTTTGAGAAAATTTACAGCAGATGTATAAAAGCTTAATAAGGACAACAGACGAGACTGCCGTGCGATGCCATTCGCACGGCAGTCTTTTTTGCACAGACAGCTGCAAATCAGTCCGAATTTTGTTGACAAAAGTATTATTTGTATTATAATGTATAATACAAATAATACAAAAGCACGGCAGGAAAGGAGCGAACATATGGTTATAGAATTGGACATGGAAAGTGAAGTGCCGATATATGTGCAGCTTCGCAATCAGATAGTGAAAGGAATCGGAAAAGGAGAATTAAAAGCGCAGGAAAAACTGCCGACAGTCCGCCAGCTGGCAGCAGAAGCGGGCGTTAATACAATGACCGTGAATAAAGCTTATCAGATATTAAAGGCGGAAGGCTATATCAAGATTGACAGACGGCACGGCGCGGTAGTGGCAGATGTCGTTGATATGGATTTGCAGTTTCGGGAAAAGCTGGAAGCAGAATTAGAGCTTTTGTCAGCGGAAGCCAGCATTACGGGAATGGAAAAGGCAGAGTTTTTAAAGCTGTGTGACGGGATTTATTCTAAGATGAAGGTGTGCAGACAATCCTAAAATCAAAGATTTTCGTATAGCGCTTTGTGACATCTGTGGATAGGAGGAAGTATGGGAGTTTTTATGTTTATAACATTTGCATCGGCAAATTTAATTACAATCGGTGCAATGTGGTATGGATTCATGAGCCAGTACAGGTACAATAACGGAATGGTTCTGGGGGTGCATATTCCGCCGGAACACGCAGATAAACCGGAGGTGACAGAACAGGTCACGAATGCCAAAAGAAAAATGAAGCGGTTTCATATCATTAATCTGATTTTAATCATGGCACTCAGCATACTGTGTTTTTTTAATATGGCACTTTATGTTATCATCTGGATTGTGTGGATTTTTGCATACATAGGAGCGGCGATTTACTTCAATGCCGCAATGCACCGGAAATTGTATGATTACAAGGTGGCGCAGGGCTGGCTTGTAGAAGGGCAGAAAAAGAAGGTCTACATCGACACGGCGGTACTGACAATGACAGAAAAAAGCGCAGTGCCGTACCGGTATCACGCAGTCGTTATTTTAATAGAAATCCTGTGCGTATTGCCGTTTCTGTGTGGAAAACGTCCGGTTTTTTGGGAAGAAATGGGGATATTCTGTATCTGTGCCGTGGCGGTATCGGTAACGGCGTGGATAGCGCATGTTTTTATCAACCGCAGACAGCATACGGTTTACAGTCAGGATACGCAGAAAAACCAGCAGGTCAATTACCTGATAAAAAAATATACCGGGGAAGCACTCCTTGCCATGAGCAGCTGTAATGCGGCGGCATGGGTGATGATTGCCGTACAGGCACTTATTTTTAACAGTCTGAACGCGGTTGTGTTTTACAGCTATGTCGTACTGGAAAGCCTGTCAGGCGTGGCATTTCTGGTGCTGATTTTCCGGATGTATAAAAAGAAAAATGAGTTTTTAAATGCAGATAACACGCCGGTATATGTCGATGATGACGAATACTGGAAAACAGGATTTTACTACAATCCCAATGACAGACATATCCTTGTGGCGGACCGTATGCAGTCGGGAAATTATTCCTTTAATTATGCAACGGCAGGGGCAAAAATATGGACGGGCATTTTAACCTTTGTTGTTGCAGGAACTATTATATTTACGGTTGCGGCAATGCTTCCGCTGATTGATGTCAAAGTGGATTTTACCATGGATAATAACAGGGTAACGGTTGAGGGCGGCGGTTATAAAATCACATTTGATAAAGAATCCATTCAGAGAGCAGAGATGCTGGATACAATGCCGCGTGATAATTTTACAAAAACCAACGGCGGCGCAACAGAAACCTATGCGGTAGGGCATTTTAAAGGGAATACTTACGGAAAATGTATGCTTTTTATATATAAAGGAAATGCGCCGTACATTCTGATTCAGACGGACACACAGACGATGTTTTTTAATGCAAAAGACAGCAGTATGACAAAACAGTGGTATGAACAGCTGTGTGAGTAGAACACACTTTTATCCAAATAATCAAATAAATTTCAATTTTTGTAAGATTTCCATATGTTTTTATGTTTTGCACTGAAATTGTAGGTTTGTGTCGAAAGATTCTGCAATTTTTACACGATATTTATTTTTCATTCACACAGGATTGTGGTATACTAAAGTAAAAAACAAAACGGGAAAGGTAAGAAATGGCAAAGAAAAATAAAATAAAGAACTGGGTCATTCCGGGTGTAGTCGGAGGCGTGGTCATTATCCTGACAGTTGCTTCCATCGTTTCCGGTTCTATACAGCAAAAAAAGGAAAAGGAAAGCAATGCGGCGAGTGTCAGCGTAGACCGGATTAAGTTAAAAGATGATTCGGCGCAGGCACAGCAGATGAGCAATACAGAAACAGAAGTAGAGATTGAATTTGAAGACTGTGCCGTTCCGGTAGGCACGCAGTTAAAGATGACAGCACTGGTTGTTCCCGAAAATACGGACCAGGCACTCATCTGGAGCAGTTCGGATTCGTCTGTGGCAGAGATTGATAAAGACGGAATTTTCACAGTGAAGGCAGTGGGAACAACCGTTGTAACAGCAACTGTCGGAACCGTTTCCGATTCAGTTGTCATTGAAGGAATTGAAAATGTGGCACAGGGTTCAAAAAATAACCTTCCGGTTTACACCGGTACAACCCTTGCAAAAAATAATGCATCTGGAAGCGGCAGTGCATCGGGCAGTACGTCATCCGGTGGAACATCCGCAGGAAGCGGCTCTGACAGCGGAAGTACAGGTACAGGCGGCGGGCAGGCAGGCGGTTCATGGACAGGCTCAGGCAGTTCGGGAAGCGGTTCATACGACGGTGGTTCCGGTGATTCGGATTCGGACGGCGGAGATGATTCCGGCAGTACGGACAGCGGTTCGGGAAGCTCCGGTGGTTCTTCAAACGGTGGATCCGGCACGGCGGGCGGTTCTTCCGGCAGTAATTCCGGCAATAACGACGGTTCATCCACAAACGGCGGGAATTCCTCAAACAACAGTAATAGCGGCAGTAACACCGGCAATGGTGACAACAGCGGCAGCATTTCAGACGGACTTTCAGGAATCGGATTTACACAGCGTTATTCCAATGTTTATGTATGCGAAGAAAATGATACATATTATGGAGAAATCATCACACAGCCGAATGTAACCATTATCTATATCAAGCAGAGAAGCGGCACATTTGACAGCAGGATTCAGACGGTGCTTGCCAGACTGCTTCCGGACGAGTACGGACAGGTGTGGAGCAATTATCTTTCTGCCAACACAGACAGAACTTTTACGGCAGAGGGCAGACGGGTACGAATCGTTGTAGCTCCGAATGGCGGTCACTCGCAAATAGTAATATACAATTAGATAAAAATATGATATGCTTACACTAATATGACTTGCAGTGAGGTGAATTAATTGCTGAATGAAAATAAGATTAAAATGATGACAAAAATGGCAATTTATGAAAAAAACGAAGGCAGGCAGATGATTAAAAATTCCCGCTATTTTAAGGGGGATTATGTAGCGTTTGGCGTACTCCGTACATTAATTGCAACAACATTTGCATATATAATCATGGTGATACTGTATGTGTTATGCAACCTTGAAAAACTGGTTGCCGACATTAATTCGCTCGATTATGCGGCAGTGGGAAAAAAGCTGGGAATATATTATATCCTGATGTTAATTGTATATACCATCATTGCGGCAATGGTCTATGCTTATCAGTATAATCATTCGCGGAAAGGTCTGAAAAAGTATTTTTCAAGACTGAACAAGCTGGAACGTTTTTACGACAGCCAGAGAAAGAAAAAATAGTATTGGAGGACTCACATGGTTTTTTTACTGGAATTAAAGGAAGGATTTAAGAAATTCTATAATAAATACGATACGTATCTGGTTCCGGCAGTACGGTTTGTGATGGCATTGGTTTCTTTTCTGATGCTCAATGCAAGCATCGGATATATGTCAAAGCTGAAAAATCCGCTGATAGCCGTGGCAATGGCAGTATTGTGTGCCTTTCTTCCAAATGGATTTATGATATTTTTCTTATCGGTATTTATGCTGATTCATTTATATGCGATTTCTGCGGAATTTGCATTGATTGTACTGGGAATCGTTCTTTTAATGTATCTGCTGTATTATCGTTTTACACCGAAGCAGGGGTATCTCTTAGTGATTACGGTACTGCTTTGCTGGATAAAAATGCCGTACCTGCTTCCAATTGCGGCGGGGCTGTGCTTTAACGCATTCGCCATGATTCCGGCGGCATTTGGTGTGATTATTTTTTACATTATTAAGACAGCCAGTGAATATGAAACGGCACTGACGACAAAGTCAGTCAATGACAGTATGCAGCAGATTTCGTATATTGTAGAAAGTCTGTTTAATAATAAAGAAATGATTCTGTTTGTAATTGCAATGGTTGTTACGATTACGGCAGTATATGCAGTCAGACGGCTAAAGATTGATAATGCGTGGACCTATGCCATTGCGGCAGGGATTGTGGTACAGTTTATCGTACTGCTTGCAGGAATTTTAGTGACAGGTGCCAAAATCAATCTGATTCTGATGATTGTGGGAACCGTGCTTGGCGGGGTTGTAGGGTATCTGTGCCAGATTTTGTTTTTCAGTGTGGATTATTCCAGAACGGAATACGTACAGTATGAAGATGATGAGTACTATTATTACGTAAAAGCTGTTCCGAAAATTAATATTGTCAATGCCGAAGTCAAGGTCAAGCAGATTAATGCGAGAAAGACGAAAAAGGCGCATGACATCAGTGATATGACTTCATCAGAACAGGATGACGAAAATATTTAAAAAAGCTATAAGCGGTAAAATGAGTAAAGACCGGAAGGAACAGAAATGAGGTGAGTATGTGACAGCATGGAATAATTTTTTCAGCGATTATTTATCAAAATTATATATTCCACGAATTGGGTGGACAGATGCCATTGAGATTATCATTATTGCAGTGGTACTGTATAACATTCTGGTGTGGATTAAAAATACAAAAGCATGGGCGCTGCTCAAGGGAATTATCATTGTAGTATTATTTGCGCTGTTTGCATATATACTGAATTTAAAGACAATTCTCTGGATTGCGGGAAAAACCATTAGTGTCGGCATTATTGCGCTGGTGATTATCTTTCAGCCGGAGCTGCGGCGTGCGTTAGAGCAGCTTGGACGCAAAAAACTGGTTGTCGGACTGTTTAACTTCGGTGAAGGCAGGGAAAAGGGTGAACGGTTCAGCAGCAAAACAGCCGATGAGATTGTCCGTGCCGCTTATGAAATGGGAGCGGTGCGGACCGGAGCATTAATCGTTATCGAGCAGGATATGGTTCTGGAGGAATATGTCCGCACCGGAATCGAGGTAGACGGTGTTGTGACAAGCCAGCTGCTCATTAATATATTTGAGCATAATACACCGTTGCATGACGGCGCGGTAATTGTGCGGGGCAACAGAGTAGTAGCGGCAACGTGTTATCTTCCGTTGTCAGATAATTCAAACTTAAGTAAGGAACTGGGAACCAGACACCGTGCGGGTGTCGGTATCAGTGAAGGCACCGACAGCTTTACAATTATTGTATCAGAAGAAACCGGTGCAGTATCCGTGGCGGTGGGCGGTTCAATTATCCGCGACATTGACAGGGATTCTTTAAGAAATAAGCTGGAGTATCTGCGCAAGAAAACAGTAGATGTCAAGTCGTTTAAGATTTGGAGAGGAAGGTTGAAAAATGAAAGAAAAGATATTTAGAAATTTCAGCCTGAAAATCCTGTCAGCTTTATGCGCAATTGTATTGTGGACGATTATTGTCAATATTTACGACCCGACCATGGGGGTGACAATCAGTACCGTTCCGGTGCAGCTGATTAATACAGAAAGTCTTACGGATAAGGGCTATACGTATGAGATTACAGATGGCAGTAAAATTTCGGTTTATGTAAGCGGACCTAAAAGTGTTATCACGGATATTAAAGCGGCAGATATTGTAGCTACGGCAGATTTAAGCAGGATTACGGCATTTGCCGATTATGCCGATATTGATGTAAAGGTTGTCAAAGACGGCAAAACGCTGACCAATGTCGAAGTAACGCCAAAGACAACAGCGGTTAAGCTGGATATTGAAAACAGGGTAACACAGCAGTTTGATGTTGGCATGGAAGTCAACGGTACGGAAGCGGAAGGCTATGTAGTCACGAAACAGTCCGTATCGCCATCGACCATCAAGATTACCGGTTCATCAACCACCATTGCAAAGATTGCGCAGGTTAAAGCCATCTGCGACATCAGCAATGCACAGGATAATATCCAGAGTGTTGTACCGATTGTTTTATACGATGCGGACGGTAATGTAATTGATGATCCGCAGCTTGAACTGTCAAAGAGTGAAGTGGAATATACGGCAAGTGTCAAAAAGTCCAAAACCGTACCGTTAAAATATTCTGTTTCGGGTGAACCGGCGGACGGTTATACCGTTCATAAGGTACAAAGTTCCGCAGACCAGATTACGATTTCGGGAGAGACAAAGGTTTTAGACCAGATTACACAGATTACGATACCTTCCGACCAGTTAAAGGTGACAGGGTTAAGCAGTGATAAGACATTTCGTCTGTGGATGGAAGATTTTGTGCCATCTGATGTAAGTGTGGTATCGGATTCGGTTGTTTCCATTACGGTAAAGATTTCCGATGTGCACAGCAGGGAATTTACGGTGAAGACATCTGATATTACATTTTCCGGTTTATCATCAGGTCTGGAAGCGGCAATTACCGATCAGGATACCATTCATGTAATACTGACAGGTTCAGATGAAGCACTGGCAGCAGCACAGGCATCGGATATCAAAGCTACGGTGAATCTGACAGGCTTAAAAGAAGGAACATATACATTATCGATACAGTTTCAGCTGCCGGGCGGCTGCAGTCTGGACGATACCTATAAGGCAGCCGTAAAGATACAGGCGCAGACAGCACAGACACAGCCGGAAACAACAACACAGCAGACACAGGAAACAACAACAGCCGGTACCTCTGAAACAACCGGCCAGAACCGGTAGAATAAAAAGCTGAAAACAGCGGATGGGAGAGAAAAGATGGTTAGTGAAAAAATAGTCGTAGGAAGTGCATTGGGAATACATTTAAGACCAGCGGGGGCAATGTGCGATGCTGCTGTCAAATACGATTCCCATATTACATTTGCTTATGGAGAGGGAAAGACTGCCAATGCAAAGAGTGTGATTTCTATTTTAGCAGCAGGAATTAAATGCGGGGATGAAATAGAGCTGATTGCAGACGGTCCGGATGAGCAGGAAGCGTTAGAAAATGTTGCTGCTGCATTTAAAGAATCATTAAAAGATTGATTTCAAAAAGGGATTGTATTATAATTTTTATAAATTCAATCAGTAAAAAGAAGAAATATGGAGGATTAAAGTTATGGGTTACATGGAGTCTTACAAGGCGTGGTGTGCCAATGAATATTTTGATGAGGCAACAAGAGCTGAATTAAAATCAATTGAGGGTAATGAAAAAGAAATTGAAGACCGCTTTTATAAAGATTTAGAGTTTGGTACAGGTGGTTTAAGAGGTGTTATCGGCAACGGTACAAACCGCATGAATATTTATACTGTCAGAAAGGCAACACAGGGACTTGCAAACTTTATTAAGAAGGAAAATGCAGCAGACAGAGGCGTTGCGATTGCATATGATTCAAGAAGAATGTCCCCTGAATTTGCAGACGAGGCAGCATTATGCCTGAATGCGAACGGAATCAAGGCATATATCTTCCCGTCATTAAGACCGACACCGGAATTATCATTTGCCGTAAGACAGTTGCACTGCATCGCAGGTATTGTCATTACAGCCAGCCATAATCCACCGGAATACAACGGTTACAAAGTATATTGGGAAGACGGCGCACAGATTACAGCACCAAAGGATACACAGATTATTACAGAAGTAAAGGCTGTTACAGATTATAATACGGTAAAGACCATGGAAAAAGACGAGGCAGAAGCCTGCGGTCTTTACAATGTTATCGGCTATGATATGGATGAAGCTTATATCAAGGCTTTAAAGAAAATGAGCATCAACGGTGATATTATCAGACAGGTAGCGGATGATATCAAGATTGTATACACACCGTTCCACGGAACAGGTAACGTTCCGGTCAGAAGAATTTTAAAAGAACTGGGCTTTAAGCATGTTTATATTGTAAAAGAACAGGAAAAACCGGACCCGGATTTCACAACACTTGAATATCCAAACCCGGAAGATCCAAAGGCATTCACACTGGCATTAAAGCTGGCAAAGGAAAAAGATGCAGATATCATTCTGGCAACAGATCCGGATGCCGACAGACTCGGTGTATATTCAAAAGACACCAAGACAGGCGAATACAAGGCATTTACAGGAAATATGTCCGGTATGCTGATTGCAGAATATCTGCTTTCACAGCGTAAGGAAAAGAATCTGTTACACGATAATGGCGCATTTGTAAAGACCATCGTATCGACCAATATGGCAGATGCCATTGCAGCAGAATACAATGTAAAGCTGATTGAGGTATTAACAGGCTTTAAGTATATCGGTGAGCAGATTAAGTTCTTTGAACAGCAGGGTACATACGAATATGAATTTGGTTTTGAAGAAAGCTATGGCTGCCTTGTCGGTACACATGCAAGAGATAAGGATGCAGTTGTTGCCGTTATGGCATTATGTGAAGCAGCAGCATACTACAAGACAAAGAACATGACTCTGTGGGATCAGATGATTCAGATTTTTGAAAAATACGGATACTACAAAGAAGGTCAGAAGGCAATTACCATGAAGGGTGCAGAAGGGGCTGAAAAGATTGCAGAACTGATGGATAAGCTCCGCAACGAAACACCGAAGAAGTTCGGTTCATGGGACGTACTCGAAGCAAGAGATTACAAGAAGGATGAATGTGTTGATTTAAAGACCGGCGAAAAGAAGTCTACCGGACTTCCGTCATCCAATGTATTATATTATGCACTTTCTGACAATGCATGGTGCTGTGCAAGACCGTCCGGAACAGAACCAAAGATTAAGTTCTACATGGGCGTTAAGGGCAGCAACTTAGCGGATGCAGATGCAAAACTTGAAGAACTTACAAAGGCTGTTATGGAAGTAGCGGGACAGTAGTAATGTGAAGAATCCTTAAATTTAAGATTCTTCACATAGATAATTGTGCTGCAGGCGTCACAATTATCTTTTTATCGCAGAGCGAGTTCAGAAATTCTTAACAGAGAAAACACAATTAGAACACATTTCGTTACTATACTACAAAGCATAGACGAGATGTGTTCTTTTTTATCTAAGAACAAAAGACACGACAGAGAGGAGAAATCGATATGTATAACGACGAAAATAACCAGTATAATCCAAGACCGAGATTTGATCCAAAGACAGGAGAACGAATTCATTACGACGATGAAAATACAGCGGGAACAACGCAGACAGAAAGTTCAGAATACAGATACAGCGCAGGAAATATTCCGTTTGAACAAGAAAACAATAACACTTCCTATTATCAGCAGAGCAGTACATTCCAGCAGGATACGTCCTATCAGCAGGCAGGCGCAGGACAGGGCAGTATGAATCAGCAGAATGGAAGGCAGAAGAAAAAGAAGGATAGAAACAAAGACGGTTTTGGAGAAAGGCTTGCAAAACTGGCAGGTTCGGCAGCCGTGTTCGGTGTAATTGCCGGCGCAGTAATGTATGGTGTATATTACACGGGAAGTACGATTCTTCCGGTAAAATCATCAAGCGACTATAACAACATCGCAACCGTGACTTCCAATGTAACAGCAACGACAGCACAGAGTACTTCATCAGCTTCAACGGGTATGGATGCACAGTCCGTTGCAAATGCAGCCCTTCCGGCAATGGTGGCATTAAACGGTACGACAACCGTGTCTTCAGGAAGTTCTTCATCTTTCTATGGACTGTTCGGCAGCCAGTCCTATGAAGCACAGACAAGCGGAACCGGTATTATTGTCGGTAAGAATGATAAAGAACTGCTTGTTGTAACGAATGCACACGTAGTTAGTGATGTAAATGATTTAAAATGTGTCTTTGTAGACGGGGAATCTGTCAGCGCAACCGTAAAGGGTTCAAAGTCTGATAAGGATATTGCGGTAGTGGCAATCAATCTTTCAGATATTAAGGATTCAACCATCAACAGTATTGCAATCGCAGAACTGGCAGACAGTGATGATGTAGCCATCGGACAGGAGGTTGTTGCTATCGGTAATGCATTGGGTGAAGGACAGTCTGTAACAAATGGTATTATCAGCGCGACAAACCGTTCTATTACTGTTAATAATGTAACATTTTCAGGCCTTTTAATGACAAATGCAGCGATTAATTCCGGTAACAGCGGTGGTGCATTACTCAATGCAGAAGGTAAGGTTATCGCAATTAACTTTGCAAAGACCTCCAGTGATGGCGTAGAAGGTATGGCATACTCCATTCCGGTATCAAATGTCATGGATATCATTGACAGCCTGATGAGCCGTGAAACAAGAACCAAGGTTTCAAGTTCAGAAACCGCTTACCTGGGAATCAGCGGTGTGGATATTACAAGTGCAATGTCTTCTTCATACGGTTATCCGCAGGGGGTTTTAATCAGAAGCGTTGAAAATAATTCAGCAGCGGCACAGGCAGGTCTGGGCGCTTATGATATTATTGTAAGCTTTGACGACCAGTCCGTAAACTCTATGTCCAGCCTCAAGTCTATTATGGAATACTACGCAGCCGGTGAAAAGGTAACGGTTCAGTACTATCATCAGGAAGGCAGTGAGTATGTATTAAAGAGTGTTGAAGTAACTCTCGGCAAAAAGAGCTGATAAGCATTCCGGCATAATGCTTTAAAAGGAACCGGCAAAACACATAAAGCACAAACATAAATTTGTAAATCAATAAAGTAAAATATCCGGTAAAATGCAGGGACAGATGTTGTCCATCTGCATCATACCGGGTATTTTTTTATAGAGATTTTATTGTAAAAACAAAGACAAATCTGTATACTAAACGTGTATACAAAATTACAGTAAAAGAAGGTGCCGTATTTTGCGGCAGAATGGTGAAAAAATGAGTGAAAATAACGATACAATCAACAATCAGGAAGAGGAATACGAAAAGATTTGTTATATATGCAGAAGACCGGAAAGCAAGGCGGGTAAAATGATTGCAATGCCGGGAAATGTCTATGTGTGCCAGGACTGCCTGCAAAAGACATTTGATACCATCAATAACAGCGGTATGAATTATGATGATATGATGAAAATGAGCGGGATGCCGAATATGGGAATGTTTGGCAATATGAACTATCAGGATATGGATATACCGGAAAATCAGAAAATAAAGAAAAAGAAAAAGGTAAAGAAACCGGAAGAAAAACTGGATTTACGCAACATTCCGGCGCCGCACGAAATTAAGCATATGCTCGATGAATATGTGGTCGGACAGGACTATGCAAAGAAAGTCATGTCGGTTGCTGTTTACAATCACTATAAAAGGGTAGCTGCAGGAGATCAGGCAGATGTAGAGATTGAAAAGTCCAATATGTTAATGATCGGACCGACCGGAAGCGGAAAGACCTATCTTGTAAAGACCCTGGCACGACTGTTGCAGGTGCCGCTTGCAATCGCCGATGCAACGTCCCTTACGGAAGCAGGCTATATCGGTGATGACATTGAAAGTGTGGTATCCAAGCTTTTAGCGGCGGCGGATAATGATGTAGAACGTGCAGAACACGGCATTATCTTTATTGATGAAATTGATAAGATTGCTAAAAAGAAGGAAACTCGAAGCCGTGATGTCAGCGGGGAATCCGTACAGCAGGGCATGTTAAAGCTGTTAGAAGGAAGTGATGTGGAGGTGCCGGTCGGTGCAACCAGTAAAAATGCGATGGTACCGCAGGTCACAGTCAGCACGAAAAATATTTTATTTATCTGTGGCGGTGCGTTTCCGGAGCTGGATGAGATTATTAAAGAGCGTTTAAACCAGCAGTCGTCCATCGGATTTGCAGCAGATTTAAAGGATAAATATGATGAAGACCAGAACCTGCTGCAGCAGGTAACTTTAGAAGACCTGCGCAATTTTGGCATGATACCGGAATTTTTAGGCAGACTGCCAATTATCTTTTCGCTGGAAAACCTGACAAAAGATATGCTGGTTAAGATTATGAAAGAGCCACGCAATGCGATTTTAAAGCAGTATGAAAAGCTGCTGGAACTTGATGAAGTAAAGCTTGAATTTGCGGATGATGCGCTGGAAGCAATTGCCCAAAAAGCAATGGAGAAAAAGACCGGAGCGCGTGCATTGCGGTCCATTCTGGAAGATTATATGCTGGATATTATGTATGAAATTCCAAAGGACAACAATATCGGAACAGTCGTTATCACAGGCGATTACATTAAAAAGACGGGTGCGCCGGTAATTCAGATGCGCGGCATGGAAATACCGGCACTGACACAGCAGAACGGATAAAGCAGGCTGATGAAGTAAATCCATAGGATAAAGCAGATATAAAACGGATACATAAGCAAAGGCACAACTGAATATACTATACAAAAAAGCGGGAGCAAAAAAAGTGCCGGATTGCAGTTCGCTCATTGTATCGGAAGAAACGGGGGATTATATTATTGAATATAATTCCCTTTATTTTGAACAAATCCAAAGACAGGACGGTGTCTGTATTTCTTGTATTAATGATACGTGGTGTATTTTGTATACAAATTATCCGGGCAGCCGGAATATTAATATACAACAGGGATATTATAGCGTACCGAAACTGTACGGACTGATGGACACGACCAGCTTTGATGCATCGGGAATTACGGCAACACTGAATCAGCCCCTGTTAAATGTGCGTGGGCAGGGTGTGCTGATTGGCTTTTTAGATACCGGAATCGACTATTTAAGAGAAGATTTTAAAGCGTCAGGCGGCAGAACCAGGATTGCGGCAGTCTGGGACCAGACGATACAATCTGTAAATTATGAAGAAGATACAGGAGAAGCAGCAGGGACAGAGCAGTATGACAGAGAACAGGTACAAGGCATGGTACAGTACGGCACGGTGTATACACGGGAGGACATTAATGCGGCACTCGCGGCAGAGCGTGAAGGACAAAATCCCTATGATATTGTGCCGTCAAGAGATGAAAACGGACATGGAACATTTCTTGCAGGGGTTGCAGCCGCATCGGAAACCGCAGATTACATAGGAGCAGCGCCGGAGGCGGAGATTCTGATGGTAAAGCTAAAACCTGCCAAAAAATATCTGCGGGACTTTTATCTGCTGCCGGAGCGGGTAGAAGCCTATTCGGAAACGGATATGATGATGGGGGTGCGCTTTTTACAGCAGTATGCCATCAGAGAAAAAAAGCCGCTGGTTATCTGCGTCGGACTGGGAACGGCTTCCGGTTCAAGAACCGGTGCGCTGCCGTTTGCAGATTTATTAAATACATTGGCAAGGCAGGTCAATACAGTAGTTGTAACCTGTACAGGAAATGAAGCTAATAACAGAACACACACATCCGGTCTGGCGGTATCAGATACAGAACCCTCCGAAATAGAAATTACCGTCGGTGCAGATGAACGCGGATTTGTGATGGAAATATGGGCGGAAAGTCTTGATATCTTATCGGTGGCAATTACCTCTCCTTCTGGAGAGCGGATTTCACGGATTCCGGCAAGAATTGATACAGGAGGGGTCTACAATTTTTTACTGGAACGTTCACAGGTTGCAGTGAATTACAGAGTAGTGGAATCTGCATCAGGTTATGAAGTTATTTTTATGCGTTTTATAAATCCGGCACAGGGAATCTGGAAAATTCATGTATACAGCCTGACTAATATTGTGGGACGGTATAATGCATGGCTGCCATTAAAGCAGTTTTTATCAGGGGATACGTATTTTTTGAATTCCAATCCTTCCACAACACTTACAGAACCCGGTGCGGCAGAGCGCGTAATCAGTGTCGGGGCATATAATCATATTACGGATGCATCTTATGTAGCATCCGGACGCGGTTATACAGCGACAGGTCTGATAAAACCGGACTTTGTCGCGCCTGGAGTAGACGTCTATGGTGTCCGGGCAGGCGGGGGATATACGACACGGACAGGAACAAGCGTTGCAGCAGCCCACGCGGCAGGTGCTGCTGCCCTTCTTCTGACATGGGGTGTTACGGACGGCAATCTGCCCTATATGGGAACAAACGAGGTTAAATCGGTGTTAATCCGGGGGGCAAAGCGCGAAAACAATACGGTGTATCCGAACAATATTTACGGGTATGGGAAAATGGATGTCATTGAAGCATTTTATAAACTGCGGACCGGTTAAAACACGAACTTCCGATTGAAAAAAGAAGCAGGGAATGATAAAGTAAATAAATGCATAGTGACACTAAAAATTGGAATTATTGCAATAAAAATATAGAAAGGATAATGCAACTGCAGGAAATAAGCAGTTTATGGAACGGAGAGAAAATGAAATATAAAGCACTTGCCCTTGATTTGGACGGTACATTAATTAATAGTGAGAAAAAACTTTCAACTAAAAACAAAAAAGCAGTTATAGAGGCGGCACAGCGCGGTGTGCATATTATTCTGGCATCTGGAAGACCGCTGTTTGGCATAGAGCCGGTGGCAGAAGCGCTGGAACTTTCCCGTGTCGGCGGTTATATTCTGGCATACAATGGCGGCAATATTATCAACTGTAAGACCAAAGAAGTCATTTACAGCCGGAATTTCCCGCCGGAATGTATACACGATGTCTGTACACTGGCAAAAGAACACGGTGTGTATGCTCTTTCATATGACAAGGACGAGGTAATTTCGGAAAGTGATACAGATGAATATGTGCTGCGGGAGGCAAAATGTAATGATGCGTCCGTCCGCTGTGTGGAAAATCTGGAACAGTATGTAAATTATCCGGTTGCCAAATTTTTAATTGCAGGGGAGCATGAAAAGCTGATACCGATTCAGCAGGAACTGCAGAAGCGGCATGGAGATGTCATTGATGCATTCTGTTCTGCCGATTATTTTTTAGAGATTGTACCGAAAAATGTGGCAAAAGACCGTTCCCTTGCAGCGCTGCTTGAAAAGCTGGGACTGCAAAGGGAAGAACTGATTGCCTGCGGTGACGGCATGAACGACATTTCCATGATTGAATATGCCGGTCTTGGCGCTGCCATGGAAAATGCGTATCCGCCGGTAAAAGAAAAAGCGGATATCATAGCACCGTCTAATGATGAAGACGGTGTTGCCGAAATTATTGCTAAGTATTTTTAGAAAATGTGCCGATACTATAAATAGGACACAAGATGTGCCGATATAGTATGAAAGAACTATAAAACAAAAGAAAGTACAGCATAATTTCAAGGAGGAGATTACAGCAGAAACATTTATCGTAAACAGGGTGGAACTCATTAACAAAGTCGAAAGTGTTTCAAAAGTTGGAAATACAGCCAGAGTTGCCGCTGAACAGAAAAACAGCAGCAGCGAAAGTTTTGAACAGATGCTTGCATTAGAACAGAGCAGACAGAAAGCACGCGTAAGACGCGCCGATGAGAGACCTGTCAATGTGAATCCTGACGTGTTAAACGGCAGAATGAACGGCTACAACAACAAAGCAAGAGAAGCGTACTTTTCAATGGTATTTCCGACAATGGATCTGAAAGGCTGAACAGCACACGGAGGTAGCTGGTCAGACAAAAAAACTGCCGGGCAGGCAATGTATTTTATATACATATCCTGCAGCGGCAGTTTTTTTACAGAGATCTGATTAATTAGAAGAAACGTATTCGGAAACATCGAATACTTCGCCGTTGTTGATTTTCTGAATCAGTTCGACTGCTGTATTTACGGTATCGTAATCCGGCAGGTCAACAGACTTCTTTGAAAGGTTATATACGGTACAATCGCGGGATGCCGGCGTTCCCTCTACGCTGTAAGACTGGACATTCCATGAAGTTGTGTTGGCAATCTGTCCTTTAATTAATGACGTCATCGTTGCAGGCGGCATATTTGTTAAAATCATATTAGAAACAGAACTTAACACTGCACTGTAATTGGCAAGAATCGAAGGTGAAGTCGCCTTGTCGATAATTGCTGTGATGGCAGCAGCCTGGTTTCGTCCACGCTGGAAATCGCCATCGCCGAAAACGTGTCTTTCTCTTACGAAAGCAAGAGTTTTTTCACCGTCACACTGGTTTTCGCCGACTGTAAAATGATAGCTTTCAGGAGCTGCATCCTGACCGTTTGTAAAGTCCACGCTTGAATTGATGGTAATGCCGCCAAGTGCATCAACCACTTTTACACAGCCGGTAAAGTTAATCTTTACATAGTAATCCACGGTAACACCGTAGAGATTTTCCAATGCCTTAATAGAGTAATCGACACCGGCATTTCCTGCGTGTGTCAGTTTATCAAGACCAGACTTTCCGGAAGCATTTTCAATTGTGATATAGTAATCACGCGGTGTCGAAACAAGCAGTACCTGACGGGTTTTAGGATTGATGCAGGCAAGAATATTGACATCGCTGCGGCCGTTGGAAGAAACCGGACCGTATCCGTCATTTCCGGACAGATAAATGACAAACGGTTCTTCATTGACCTTTTTATCGGAAGCGGAAAGCTTGACCTGGGTAGTAATCGTAATCGTTCCGATAACCTTTGTTTTATCTTCAAATGTTTCAAATTCCTCCGTTAAAGTTGAACGGAGTGAATCACTCATGACAACAGCCTGAATATTCTTATTGGCATATAAGGCATTGACCATTTCTGACCAGTCGGTGTAATCTTTCGTATTTAATGTCGTATTATTTTTAGATTCAATTTCTGAAATGGCTTTTGTGGCAGCCTCACTGTTAATGCCGCTGTTATATCCGAAAGAATAAGACAGGGCATCCTGCACGGAGTTGGCCTTGTCATCTGCCAGTACGATAATATCCACAATGTCGGTCTTTGTTGAACCGGACATCAGATTAAAGGTCTGTGCAAGCTGTGTCATAAAGATAAATCCAAACAGCATGACACACGACATAATCACGGCTAAAATTTTACCGAGAATATGTGCCTTCGTAAACTGTGAGCAAAAATCATACAGCAGCAAAAGAATCAGGATTGCATTGACAATCAGTAGATACTGTACCGGAAGAATTGAAAATGTAATGATTCTGAATAAAAAAAGAATCGTAAGAATCAGCTGGATCAGTACAAGAACCAGTCCTGCCGCAACACGTTTGCCGCGCTGTTTGCGCTTGAGTGCTTTGGGCGAGAGCTTGTCGCTGTCTTTGAAAAGATACTTCAAATCGCCCTTTGTACGTTTAATAATATTTGACATAATAATCTCCATTCCTGAGCGGACAATAATTGCAAGGGCATTATTGTTTGCACGATTTCCTTATACAATGTACAAAAAGTACATAAACTTCATTATACATATTTCCTGGGAAAATAACAAGAGCTACTTTATATGAAAGAAAGCATAAGAAAAAATGAAAAAACGATTTATTAAATTAATAAAAACAGGATTGAAACTTATTTAATAACAGAAAAAGTGTGAAAATGGTTAATTAAAAGACAATTAATGCAAAAGCACTTAAAAAAATTAAGTTTTATTACTACGCTAAAGCAGCAGAGCGGACAACTGGATTTACATTATTCAAAATAGCATTGTTTTATTGGCAAAAATAGCTAAAAAACTTGCAATGGGAAAACTGTTTTTATATAATAAGCATAGATTCCGCCAAAGGCGTAAAAGAAAAGGAGTTTTTAAGGTTATGGGATATGTTGATGAAGTCTTAGAATTAGTTTCTAAGAAAAACGCAGATCAGCCTGAGTTCTTACAGGCAGTAACAGAAGTTATGGAATCTTTAAGACCGGTAGTAGAGGCAAATGAAGACCTTTACAGAAAGAACGCAATCTTAGAGAGAATTACAGAGCCAGACAGAGTGTTAATGTTCCGTGTACCATGGGTAGATGATAACGGACAGGTACAGGTAAACAGAGGTTTCCGTGTACAGTTTAACAATGCAATCGGACCTTACAAGGGTGGTCTTCGTTTACACCCATCTGTAAACTTAGGTATTATCAAGTTCTTAGGTTTTGAACAGATTTTCAAGAACTCACTCACAAGCCTTCCTATCGGCGGTGGTAAAGGTGGTTCTGACTTCGATCCAAAGGGTAAGTCAGACAGAGAAATTATGGCATTCTGCCAGAGCTTTATGACAGAACTCTGCAAGTACATCGGTGCTGATGTCGATGTTCCTGCCGGTGATATCGGTACAGGCGCAAGAGAAATCGGTTATATGTTCGGACAGTACAAGAGAATCAGAGGGATGTTTGAAGGCGTTCTTACAGGTAAGGGCCTTACATACGGCGGTTCTTTAGCAAGAACAGAAGCTACAGGTTATGGTTTATTATACATCACAGAAGAATTAATGAAGTGCCATGGCGATTCATTAGAAGGCAAGACAGTTGCTGTTTCAGGTGCCGGTAACGTTGCAATCTACGCAATCCAGAAGGCACAGCAGCTCGGTGCTAAGGTTGTTACATGCTCAGATTCAACAGGCTGGATTTATGATCCGGAAGGAATCGATGTAGAACTTCTCAAGGAAGTTAAGGAAGTTAAGAGAGCAAGATTAACAGAGTATGCAGCTGCAAGAAAGTCTGCTGAATACCATGAAAAGAAGAACGGCGAACACGGCGTATGGTCAGTGAAGTGTGACATTGCGCTTCCATGTGCTACACAGAACGAACTTGACCTTGATGACGCTAAGCAGTTAGTTGCAAACGGTGTAAAGGCTGTTTGTGAAGGTGCTAACATGCCTACAACTCTTGAAGCTACACAGTATTTCCAGAACAACGGTGTATGGTTTATCTGTGGTAAGGCTTCTAATGCCGGTGGTGTTGCAACATCTGCTCTTGAAATGAGCCAGAACAGCGAAAGACTCAGCTGGACATTTGAAGAAGTTGACGCTAAGCTCAAGAACATCATGGTTAATATCTATCACAATATTGATGATGCTGCTAAGAGATACGGCATGGAAGGCAACTATGTAGCCGGTGCAAATATTGCAGGTTTTGAAAAGGTTGTAAATGCTATGCTCGCTCAGGGTGTTTGCTAATTTAAAATAAATTTCATCACACAGACAAGAAAAGACACATTTTTACACTCCGGATTCGGTATGATAGCGGTTGTAAGAATGTGTCTTTTTATAATTCCATGAGCTATGGCTATGGCAGGGGTAATGAATCCGTGGTATAATACCTAAAATAAAAGAAGAGGAGGCTGTTGCAGATGATGAACTTATTTGAAGGTGTCAGAAAGATGACGGATGACGAAATCCGTATGCAGATCGCACTGTTTCGCAATGTCACCCTGCTGAATGCCGCGAAAGAAACGTCGGGTAAGGTGCTTGGCGGGCTGGCAGACATTGCCAACGCATTTGCGGAAAGCTTCAGCAAAAGAACGCCGTTTGATTTTCAGGTAACGCGCGTGTGTGACATGGTACGAAAAGAATATGACCGTTTAAAGGCAAATGACCGGGTGCAGTTAGAATACGAACTCAAAAAAATTCTGACCGAAAAATGCAGGGAGCTGGTGCCGGAAGAATCCGAAGAGCCGGATGAAGAACGGCACTCCTTTTTAATCATCAATGAAGCAGCGAAAGTCTACGGAATCCATAAATATAAGACACCGTCAGGTAAAATCGAAGCTGTCAGTACAGCTTATAATAATGCACTGCTGTCCGTGATACATACAAGACTGCAAAAGCAGGGCAAAGAAGAAGTAATCCATACCGACCAGAAAATTCAGGATGCCATGAATGCCGTATCATTGGATACCAAGCGCCAGCTGCAGTCTGCGCTTATGCCAAAGGAATTCAGCGGACGGTGCATCGGACGTATTTTAAGACTGGAACGTTCCACAAAGTACCTTTCGTATACGGTGACATTTTTAGGCTACGGCTGTTTTGATGAGGTATTATCCAACGTATCTGCCGTCTTTTCGGCGATGCGGGCGTTCAAACGGATTTCACGTGTACTGTTTGCACAGATGATATGGAAAATAAAAAATACAAGTCATTTGACATTTACCATAGCAGAAAATGTCCTTCCGGCATATTTAGACCCGGTCAGACGTCAGGAATTTATGATACAGGAACAGGAATTCCGTGCGGCGCTGGCAGGAAGAATTGAATCGGAGCAGCAGTATGTAAAGTGTGAACAGGCAGTCACAAAACAGGAAGAAAAAGCAGCCGATGCAAAACAGCGGCTGGAACTGATGCAGCGGGATTATGATGAATTACAGATGAAATTTATGGGGCTTGAAAGCCGTAAAGATGAATATATGAACAGGACAAGACCGGAAAATGAAACAAAAGACTATTACAGCGAAGTCAATGAAACGAAACGCCGGTTAGACCGGGCACAGGCACAGCTGTCAAAAGCCGGAGCAAAATACCGCGAAGAGGAAGAAAAGCGCGGCAGGGCAGAATCCGAAAAGAATACGGCGATGCTTAACCTGGAAGTGGTAAAGCGCAAAACGGAAGAAGAAGTCCGTGAACGGGCGCGGGAAATTGAAAAAGTGTGGAAAGCTTTTTTCTTCCGGTTTTCATTTGAGGAGGATTTGTTTGAGTCGGTTGTGATTCATTTCACAAGGGATGAGGTTTTAATTATAGAAGAAATGTTAAAAGAACTGCATGAAAGCCGGAATACGGGAAGTTTTGCCTATGAAACAAAACAGGAAGAAGACCATACGGAAAGCGTGACCTATACGGTGACGCCGGGCGAAAAGGTTATCCGTATCGTTTATGAGAAAACACACATTATGCAGATAGGATAAAGAGGACAGTGAAAAATGGCGGAAAACAGATATTGTGACATAGAAGCGTTTCTGGATACGATTCCACAATATGCAGGAGAAAGCGGTGTTGTGCGGGCAGGCGCACTGCTTGAAGAATTGGGACATCCGGAAAAAACATTAAAAATCATTCATGTTGCAGGCAGCAACGGAAAAGGTTCAGTGTGTGCCTATTTAAACAGGATTCTGATACAGCACGGCTTTAGGACAGGACTGTTTACATCCCCGCATTTAGTTGATGTCAGGGAGCGTATCCGCATTGATAATGAAATGGTTTCCAAAAGTGATTTTGTACAGGCATTTGACAGGGTACACAGTGCAGAAAAACGTCTGCAGAAGAAAAATATCACGCTGGCATATTTTGACTGGCTGTTTGGCATGGCACTGCTGTTATTTGTGCAGAAACAGGTCGATTTTGTCATTCTGGAAACCGGACTTGGCGGGCGGCTCGATGCCACCAATGCAGTACAAAATCCGGTGCTGTCCGTGATTACAACCATCAGTTTAGAGCATACTGCGGTGCTTGGGGATACCCTTTCACAGATAGCAAAAGAAAAGGCGGGCATTTTAAAGCAAGGTGTTTCTGCAGTTTATTCGGCAAAAGAAGCGGAAGTCATTCACGTGATGGAGCAGACCGCAGAAAATGCAGGTGTTCCGGTATTGGAAGGTGTAACACCGGCAGACTATCAAATTACGAAAAACACAGGAAAGTGTATTGATTTTTCACTGCATAATGGTTATTATAAGAATGATTGTTTTTCTCTGGCAACAGGAGCTGTTTATCAGGCGGAAAATTGCAGCCTCGCTTTAACCGGTGCGGCACTTTTGCAGAAGGCAGGCATTTTACAGCTTGATGAGGGGAAAGTAAGGCAGGCCGTTTTTGAAACCTGCTGGGAAGGCAGAATGGAAGAAATTGAGCCGGATATTTATATTGACGGTGCACACAATCCGGAAGGCATTGAAGCATTTATCCGGTCGGCGCGTTCTATTTGCAGGAAAAGACCGGCAGTTCTTTTATTTTCAGTTGTAAAAGATAAGAATTTTGAGCAGATGATTGGGATGCTTGCGGCATCCGGGGTATTTACCCATTATATTATTGTACAGATGCAGACAAAAAGGCATCTTGCAGGTGAGAGTATCGAAGAACTGTTTGCAAAGTATACATCAGCCCCCCTGACAGAGTTTGACGAATCCTTTGATGGATATTTATATGGAAAGAAACTACAAGAGGAGATTCCTGACAGCGTATTATTTTGTACAGGGTCTTTATATCTGGCAGGTGAAATTAAACAGAAGCTGCAAAATGGCAGATAAGGAAAAAGGAAAGGTTTGGTATAAGATTATGATAGATTTTGATGAAGAAATTAAGAAGTTTCAGCCGAGTCTGGAAGTTGATGATGCGGAAGAAGCGATTTATAATAATGATGTGCCGGACATCACCGACCTGATTGCAAAGATTATGGAAGATATTTCAAAGTAAGACGTACTGGATTTGGAGGAAAAGATGAGATGTTATAAATGCGGTGCCACACTGACGGCATCTGACAGATGTCCGCAGTGCAAGGCGGACGTTTCAGTCTATAAAAGAGCGGCAAAAGCTTCCAACGCCTATTATAATCTTGGTCTTGCAAAGGCAAAGGTCAGGGATTTGACAGGTGCGGCAGAAAGCTTAAAAACAAGTGTGATGATTCACAAAAACAACATAGAGGCAAGGAACCTGTTAGGACTTGTTTACTGTGAAATGGGTGAAGTGGTTGAGGCACTCAGCCAATGGGTTATCAGTAAGAATTTACAGCCGGACAACAATCCGGCAGGGTCTTATATTGCACAGATTCAGTCGAATCAGGGCAGGTTTGATGCGGTAACAACAACGATAAAGAAATATAACCAGGCATTAAACTATGCCAAAGAAGGCAATCTGGACATGGCAACCATACAGCTTAAAAAAATTGTTGGCCAGAATCCGCATCTGATAAAGGCACACCAGCTTTTAGCGCTGATTTATATCAAAGACGGCGAATATGCAAGAGCCAGAAAGCTGCTGATGTCTGTTTTAAAAATTGACCGCAACAACACGCTTGCGCAGCTGTATTTAAAGGAAATCGAAGAAGCACAGCAGTTAAAGAAAAAGCAGGGTGCGCGTTCCAATGAATTTTTACCGCAGAAGCGTGAAAAGCGTGAAACAAAGGTGATAGAAAGCCAGCCGCTCAGTGGAAATGATGTGATTCTGCCGCGGTCATCGTATAAAGAGCCGGGCAACGGTGCTATTACGATTGTGAATATCCTTGTCGGTGTTGTAATCGGTGCTGCACTCATCTGGTTTTTAGTAATGCCGTCCCGTTACAAGGGCATTACGGAGGATTATAATAAGAGCCTTCAGGATTACAGCGAACAGCTCTCATCCGGCAATGTGGAAATCAATTCCCTCACGAAGCAGTTAGAGGATATAAAGTCGGAAAAAGAGGCACTCGAAGAACAGCTTTCGGGATTAAGCGGAGAAGGCGGAAGCAATAAGCTGTTAACTGCCGTTATAAGTGCAGCTAATTCATATATTGCAAATGATACTGCAACCGCAGCCAAGGAACTCATGGATATTGATGTCAGCTCACTGCCGACAGATGATGCCAAGAAACTGTATAATACCATTGCAGAAGCGGCGATGAAGCCTGCGGCAAATGAATTTTATACACAGGGTACAACAGCTTACAATAAAGCGGATTACACAACAGCCGCCACTGCATTTGTAAATGCGTATAAGTGTGACAGCACAAAGGCAGAAGCAGCTTATTATGCGGCAAAGAGTTATGTGGCATTAAACCAGACGGAAGATGCCAAGAAGTACTATCAGTACATTGTGGATGGATTCCGCTCAAGCTCGTACTACTCAGAAGCCAATGCATATGTAACATCGCATTCATAAAGATACGTAAAAAAGATAAACCTGTCAGACGGTAAAAACCGCTGGCAGGTTTTTTGCTGTCTGAAATGAAAGCTGTCTAAAATGAAAAGCCACAGTAGGGAAAAATGTGACGGCAGACGACATTTCAGGCAGGAACAGCCGGACAGGCACAAAAAGCGGAAAGTGTTGCAAAAAGAAAGGGAGGATTGGCATGGAAGCAGCAAAAAGTGCGGCAAATGAAGAAATGCAGGAAAATAAGCATACGGATTACATTTATATGGTTACAGGGGACAGGCTGGTAATCAGTATGAATGCGGAACTTGACCATCATCTGGCAGATGAAATGCGGGATGTGATAGATACGATTATTGAGGAACGTGGGGTGCGCCATCTCATTTTTGATTTTTCAAAAATCAGTTTTATGGACAGTTCGGGAATCGGGCTGATTATGGGGCGGTATAAGAAACTGCAGGAAAACGGCAGTATCAGCATTGCGGGGGCAAATGACAGTATACAGCGGATTATTTTAATATCCGGACTGCATAAGCTGGTACATACCTGTAAGGACGTTTCGCAGGCGGCAAAAAATATAGAAAAATAGGAGAGGACATGGAAATGAAAGCAGATAATGCGATGGAAGTGATATTTGATGCAAAATCTGAAAATGAGAGTTTTGCAAGAGTAACAGCAGCGGCATTTTGCACACGCCTAGACCCGACGGTGGAGGAAATTGCGGATATTAAAACAGCGGTTTCAGAGGCTGTTACAAACAGTATCGTACACGGATATGAGGGCATAGAAGGGAAAATCACGTTAAAGGTAAGCCTAGTAGGACAGGAAGTACGGATTGAAGTCCACGACGACGGAATCGGCATTGAAAATGTAGAGCAGGCAATGGAGCCGCTTTATACAACCAAACCGGAGCAGGAACGTTCCGGTATGGGATTTTCCTTTATGGAAGCTTTTATGGATGAGTTAAAAGTGTATTCCGGTAAAAACAGCGGAACAACGGTGATTATGAAAAAAAGAATAGGTGTAGAAAATTAGCAGATAGGGTGTGATTATATGAATCATACTAAGGAACTGATTGAAAGAGCGCACAGAGGAGATGAGAAAGCAAGGGAAACACTTGTATTGGAAAATATGGGACTGATTGGAAGCATCGTGCGGCGTTTTGCCGGAAGGGGGTATGAGCAGGAAGATTTGTTCCAGATTGGGAGTATCGGGCTGATTAAAGCTGTGGATAAGTTTGATACGGCATTTGACGTTAAATTTTCAACCTACGCCGTACCGATGATTACCGGGGAAATTAAACGGTTTCTGCGGGACGACGGCATGATAAAGGTCAGCCGGACACTGAAGGAAAATTCAGTGAAAATGGCGAGAATGATTGAGGAATACAGAAAAGAACACCTGTGCGAGCCAACCGTGGAACAGATTGCACAGCAGACGGGAATTCCCCCGGAAGAAGTTGTCATGTCTTTTGAGGCGGCGGCAGATGTGGAATCCATTTACAGGACAGTCTATCAGGGGGATGGAAGCGAAGTCTGCCTGATTGATAAAATCGAAGAAAAACGCAATTATAATGAAGAAAGTGTTAACCGCATGGTGATTGCACAGATTATGGAAGAACTGCCTGAAAAAGAGCGTACACTAATCCGGATGCGCTATTTTGAAGAACGCACGCAGACCGATATAGCGGCAAAGCTTGGAATCTCACAGGTACAGGTTTCCAGAATGGAAAAGAAAATTTTAGCATCCATGAAGAAAAAACTTGCGTAAAAGCGCATAAAAACAGAGGTCATTGCAGATACTTCCCTTGTAAACAGCAGAAAGGGACAGGAAAGCGATGAGTGAAACATTATATATCCAGATTAACAGAAATATTCAGGTCGATAAACGGGAAATCACTATCGGCGATGTGGCAGCTCTCCTTTGTAAGAACGCCGGCATAACAGCACGTGTAAAAACGATAAAGCTGATTACGCTGCCGGATGTTCCGAAAAGGAGAGTTTCTTTTTCTGTAATAACCGTAATGGAAAAAATCGAAAAGATTTACCCGGATTTACAGCTTGTAAGCATTGGGGAAAGCGACTTTATTGTGGATTATATCCGTCAGAAAAAGAAAAGCCGGGTATGGCAGGGGCTGATGGTAGCATTTGTTTCCGTTTTTACGTTTGTCGGAAGTGCCTATGCCATCATGGCATACAACAATGATGTCAGTACCAATGAAATCTTTGAAAAGGTATACAAGATGATGGGAACGGGCAATTTTCAGGAATATAAGGTCATCGAAATTGCTTACGCGGTGGGTCTGCTACTGGGCATTGTCGTTTTCTACAATCATTTTGCGGGAAAACATTTTACGGGCGATCCGACACCGATTCAGGTGGAAATGGACAAATATGAAACGGATATTGACAACTGTATGATTGACCGCAGCAGCACGGAAGGGAAGGAAAAATAATGGATGGGATGGAACTTTTAAAGCTGGCAGTACAGATTGCCATCGGACTGGCAGCAGGCGGTTTTACGGCGGCGGGATATTTTGCGGTAATTACCAGTGTCGGCATGATAAACCGCATTGTCGACGTCACCAATACCAAAGCGTACATTCCGTATTTTGAAGAAGTCATCATCTGGGGCGCATCCCTTGGAAATGTATGGTTCATCTTTGACCTGCCGCTGCCGGCCGGTATGCCGGGTGCTGTTTTATACGGTCTGCTTTCCGGGATGTTTATCGGATTGTTTGCCGTCAGTCTGGCAGAAAATATTAAGGCACTGCCAATCTTTGTAAGGCGTGTGCGGATTGGTGCAGGACTTGGCTTTGTCGTGCTTGCAATCGGTCTGGGAAAAGCAGCAGGACATCTATTGTATTATCTGAAATTATATCCATAATACAGTATACAGAATACAAAATGAAAGAAAATGCAGCGGGCATCATAAGTATATCAGGGCATGCAGCGCAGATGTATAAGGAGGCAGTGTAATGGGAAAAGAAAAAGACGATAAAAATAAAATTGAGATTGTAAGTGCGGGTGCAGAGCCGGGAACGGGCGGCGGTCCGGTTAAAAGAGAAGAAAGCAGGGAACAACAGCGAAATGAGCAGTATAACCAGTATGTAGAGCAGGTGACGCCAAAGGCAAACTGCCTGTTAAACTGTGTCAAAGCATTTATCACAGGCGGTTGTATCTGTACAGTTGGACAGATTCTGACGGTGCTGTTTTTAAACAGTGGCATGGGAAAGGACGAAGCTGCTGCGTATACGACAATCAGTCTCGTTTTTGCCAGCGTTGTGCTGACGGGATTAAATATATATCCGCTGATTACGACATGGGGCGGTGCGGGAAGCTTAGTGCCGATTACCGGCTTTGCAAACAGCGTGGTAGCGCCTGCGATTGAATATAAAAAAGAAGGACAGGTATTCGGTATCGGCTGCAAAATTTTTACTATCAGTGGTCCTGTGATTTTGTACGGCATTTTAAGTTCTTGGATACTGGGCGTGATTTACCTGATTGTTGTCAGCCTGCGTGCTGTGTAACCGTGTAAAAATGAAGGGAGAAGTTGATGCAATGATTGTGGGAAAACAAAGTATTTTATTTGAAGAAAATGTATATATAGAAGAAACGGCATGCGTTGCAGGACAGAAGGAATCGGAAGGACCGCTTGGAAAACTTTTTGATGTGGTTGTGGAAGATGCGATGGCAGGAATGGAAAACTGGGAAGAAGCAGAAAGTACCTTACAGCAACTGGCTGTGGATAAACTGCTTGAAAAATGGGATGGCAAAAAAGAAGATTTGCGTTATATTTTTGCAGGAGATCTGCTGGGGCAGTTGATAGCCACATCATTCGGGCTGATGCAGTATGAAATTCCAATGTTCGGATTATACGGGGCCTGTTCTACTTTTGGTGAAGCGCTGTCGCTTGCGGCAATGACGGTGCATGCAGGTTACGCCGGTCATGTCATTGCACTGGCTTCCAGTCATTTTGCAAGTGCCGAAAAACAGTTCCGTTATCCGCTGGAATACGGCAACCAGCGGCCACCGGCTTCGACATGGACAGTTACAGGCTGCGGGGCAGCCGTTATTGGTACGGAAAAAGGCGAGGTCTGTATCCGTGGCATTACGACCGGAAAAGTGATTGATTTTGGTGTAAAAGATTCAATGAATATGGGTGCGTGTATGGCGCCTGCAGCAGCAGATGTCATTGCAGTCAATTTAGAAGACATGCAAAAGGATGTTACGTATTATGACTGCATTATTACGGGAGATCTGGGGGCAGTCGGTAAAACCATTCTTATGGATTTGCTAAAGGAAAAGGGATATGACCTGACGGGCAGATATACTGACTGCGGACTGGAAATCTTTGATGCGGAAAGCCAGGATACGAAAGCGGGTGGAAGCGGCTGCGGCTGTTCTGCAGTTACAATGTGTTCATATATTATGAAAAAAATGAAAAATCACAGCTGGAACAGGGTGCTGTTTGTACCGACGGGAGCGCTTTTATCCACAGTCAGCTACAATGAAGGAAAAAGTGTTCCAGGTATTGCGCATGCGGTAATTCTGGAAAGAAAGGGAAACAGAAAATGATGGTATTTATAAAAGCATTTGTAATCGGCGGAATGATTTGCGCTCTGACACAGATATTAATGGAAAAAACCAGGCTGATGCCCGGAAGGATTATGGTACTGCTCGTAACGCTGGGAACGTTTCTGGGGGCAGTCGGTTTATATGAGCCGTTTGCGGAATTCGCTGGTGCAGGTGCGACTGTGCCGCTGTTAGGTTTTGGAAATGTATTGTGGAAAGGTGTCAGAGAAGCAGTCGATGCCAACGGTTTTTTAGGGCTGTTCCAGGGCGGTTTTAAAGCCTGTGCCGTCGGCGTATCCGCCGCGCTCATCTTCGGATATCTGGCATCCGTGCTGTTTGAACCGAAGATGAAGAAGAAGTGACGCATGAAATATGATTGCGACTCAACGTTATCGCTTAACGGGCGCATGAAATATGATTGCGACTCAACGTTATCACTTAACTTCGCTGCAATCATATTCCATGCTTGGAGTGGTGGCGGACGGGAGGTTGCGGAGATGTGAGCGTATGATTGGGACTCAACGTTAGCACTTAACTTCGCATGAAATAAAAAGAAAAAGGCTTCTGACAGTACCGGGTTAAACGGTGTTTATCAGAAGTCTTTTTCTTTAGTTTGCAGATATCCTGCATTATTTTAATTTGTTATTCCGCGGTGTTCCAATTCTGGCTGGCAGTAGTTGGATTCTGGGCAGCGGAGCTGCTTTGGTTGTTGTTGTGTGCGGCGCTTGTGCCGGCTGTGTTGGAAGTATTTCCGTTTGTTCCGTTGTTATTTGCGGCGGTTGTTCCTACAGTGTTAGATGGAGTGGTTACCGCCTGTGAAGCTTCGGTTGTCTGGCTTCCGGGTTTTACAGCGGAAGCATTGGAGCCGTTGTGCAGGCTGCAAAGTCTGGAAAGCTTTTCATCTGTAATTGCGTAAGAAGAATCATATGCACTATAAGAAGATTCTTCATCAGAAGCAGTACCGGAGGATGATTTTTTAATATAAACACGTGTAGAGGTGTTTGTACATCCTGCGGAAGCGACATCGCCCGAATCATTACAAATTGTTACTTTAACATGGGTGTCACATTCTTCTGTCGGCACATTATCAGCCGAAAAATATTCTGTAATAACCTGGCTGCCGCGCGGGTCTTCATCACATAAACCTGCAACAGCGAGTTTACCGGACTGTGAGCATACCTGGGCAGTCACAATGCCGGACGGCTGTGTAAATTCACCGGTAGAAAGTCCCTCGTGAATCTGTGACATAATCGTCTGCCAAATCTTTGTATGGCTGATAGACTTGGACAAAACTTTAGAGTTATCATCATAGCCCAGCCAGATAGAAGCCGTATAATATGGTGTAAAACCACAGAACCATTTATCGGTTTCATTATTGGTCGTACCTGTTTTACCGGCAACCGGCTGGTTGGAAAGAGCTGCAGATGTACCGGTACCCTGTGTGATAACGGATTCCAGTGCACTGGTCAGCAGCCATGCCGTCTGTTCCTTTAATACGGTATGTGTTTCACTGGAGGAATTGTCAAGCAGCAGATTCCCCTTGTAGTCGTATACAGCGGTATAATATACCGGTTTGGTGTACGTACCGTGATTTGCAATGGCAGCGTAAGCTGCGGTCATATCAATATTGGTAACACCCAGTGTCATACCACCGAGGGCGAGCGGCTGAACAATATCGTGGCTGCCGTTAATTGCCTTTTGTGGAGATACCAGCGTGCTGATACCGAATTTTTCCAGATAATTAAAGCCGACCTGCGGTGTGATTAACGTCAGCACCTTGACAGCAGGTACATTCTGCGAGCGGTAAATCGCTTCACGCACGGTCATCAGTCCGCGGTATTCTCCGGCAGTAAAGTTTTTAACAAGCTGTCCGCTTGAATAATAGTACGGAGAGTCATCAATAGCACTGGCAAGTGTAATCGCACCGGTATCAAGCGCCGGACCGTAAGCTGCCAGTGGTTTAATGGAAGAACCCGGCTGGCGTGGCGAATCAGTTGCACGGTTTAAGGTACGGTTGCCTGATTTTTCTCCGCGTCCGCCGACAAGTACCTTTACATAGCCGGTATGCTGATCCATTAAAGAAAATGAAAGCTGCGGCTGGATTACATAATGCAGCGATTCTGCAACAACCGTTTCACCATTTGCCGTCATGGCTTCGCGGTAGGTATCCACATACTGCTGTGCGGTATCTTCGTTAGTCTGTGTCAGACTGAAATTATAATTGCCCTGTACATTCTGATACCATGTCTGCATGGTCGAATGGGAGTAATTGATAATTTTTCCGTCAGCGTTTTTTACACTTAATGCATAGTTAATCGAAAATTCTGTTGAACTCGGATAAAATGAAGGGTTGTTAATCGCTTCATCGGCAATTTCCTGCATGGAAGTATCCTGTGTGGAATAAACCTGCAGACCGCCTTTGTAAATGAGGTTGGTTGCCTGTGCTTCCGTATAACCCTTCTGTGTCATCAAGTCGTCAATCAGCTGTTCAATGAGTGTATCAACGAAATAAGAATATGTGGAAGAGGAGCCGGTTGCAATGTCAAGACCCTCTACACGCGCATATACATCATCTGCAAGGGCTTCATCATACTCTTCCTGTGTAATGTAACCGTGCTTGAGCATATTGCGCAAAACCTTCTGCTGTCGTTCCTGATTGTCTTCCGGATACTTTAACGGGTTTAACTTGGTCGGATTCTGTGTAATGGAAGCAATCACGGCACATTCGCTTAAAGTCAGTTCGGAAACGTCTTTTCCGAAATAACCGTTGGCAGCTGCCTGTACACCATAATAGCCGTTTCCAAGGTTAATTGTATTTAAGTAATTTTCAAGGATATCGTCCTTGCTCATATACGTTTCAAGCTTAATTGCAAGATACTGTTCCTGCACCTTACGCTTAATCTTTTCAATGTCTGTTTCGTTATATGCATTAAAGACATTGTTTTTTAAAAGCTGCTGTGTCAGGGTACTTGCACCCTGTGAAAGACCACCACCGGTAATAGTGTTATAACCGGCACGGATAATGCCACGGATGTCAATGCCGTTATGTTCGTAAAAACGTTCATCTTCAATTGCAACAAAAGCATGCTGCAATTCAAGAGGCACAACGTCCAGCTCCACGGAAATACGGTTAGAGCCGGTGGTAGAGAGCGTCTGGATTTCATTGCTTTCGTTATCGTAGATTTTTGTGGCAAATCCGTCAGGTGATACGTCAATTGTCGAAACGTCAGGGGCGCTCGAAATAATACCCTGTACAGAACCCAGTACCAGACATGAGCCTGAAACCACAACGGCAATTGCTAATATCAGTATAAATTTGATGGCGAAAACGCCAAGTTTTGTTCGAAGTCTTGTAGCGGCGGAATTTAGCAGTTTTTTCTTTTGTTTTATGCCTTGTCTGCCATAATTCATAGATTGTCCTCCTTGATAAGTTCTTACTATTATATCATAACGAAAATACTTTGACAAATTGAAATGAAATTCGTACTATATAATAAATGTTTGCTGCGGAACAATCTATATGGGAAATTTTACTTCCGGCGGTCATTAAAAATGTAAGGCATACAGAATGGAGAAAATATGAAGATTATATATAAGGAAGGCGAAGGGGAGATTGAAGAAAAAAAATCCCGTTTTATTGCACACGTATATCCGGTACAATCGGAAGAACAGGCAGTATCATATATTAATGAAGTAAAAAAGAAATACTGGGATGCAAGGCATAATTGTTATGCCTATGTATTGGGAGAGGATGCGGGCTTTCAGCGGTTTAGTGACGATGGAGAGCCGCAGGGGACAGCAGGAAAACCGATTCTTGACATTATTATGAAAAGCGGCATCTATAATTGCCTGATTATTGTGACAAGATATTTTGGTGGTACGCTGCTTGGAACAGGCGGATTAATCCGCGCTTATCAGGCAGCTTCTAAGGAAGGACTGGAACACAGCACCGTGCTTTCGGTATCGGACGGGGTTCTGGCACAGATTGATGCGGATTATAACAGCATTGGAAAAATTCAGTATATTTGTTTGGAAACGGACATAGATATATTAAAAACCGAATATACTGAAAATGTTTATATGGAAATGATTGTACAGGCAGAAAATTATGGACAGTTTGTACAGAAAATAACTGATGCGTTTTCAGGGAAAATTTCTGTTGTAAAAATTCAACAACAGAAATTTGGCAAAAGTGAAAGCGGAGAGGTGATTCTGCTTTCCTGAGCAAAATAATGGGAAAAGATAGTAATATATCACAAAAAGAAGTTTTGAAAACCGAAAAATTCAATTTGTATTGTAAATGTGATGTAAAAATAAACAAAAAATATGGTACAGATAGTGCATAATTTACATAATGCATGGTATATTTTGCGCAGAGAATTTATTTAATAAGAATAAAAATATAAGAAAACTGAAAAAAATGTAAAAAAAAATAAAACTGGAAAGCCGCATAAATACTGGGGTTTCACAAAAAATTCAAAAAAAGTACAAGAATTGTTCAAAATAGTCTTGTTAAAATCACACAAAAATGCTATTATACCTATGTCAATGAATGTTGGCTGGGGGTGGTTCCCCCGCGAAACCAAACAAGGAGGGTTTATAGGTTTATGAAGAAAACAATCAAAAAGCTTACTGCTGTAGGTTTAACACTTACTTCAGTAATGGGACTCGTAGCTTGCGGCAGCTCAAATGACAGCAATGCAGCAGGCGGATCAAGCTCAAGCAAGGAAGTAACAAAACCGGATAAGTTCACAATTATGTGCGATAATACGGTAGTTACAGAAACAAATGGTGCTGCGGCATTCTACGAACAGTTAAAGACTGCAACAGGTCTTGACTTCCAGTGGACTCGTCCGGACCACAGCGGTTACTATGATGCAGTTGCTAATGCATTTAACTCAGATGAAACAATGCCAGACGTTGTATTACTTTCATCTGACTACTATGCATTATATGCTTCAAATGGTTTCCTTTGGAACATGACAGATGCTTGGAACTCATCAGAAACAAAGAAATCAGGAAGATTAATCAGCACAGCTGATAACGTTCTTTCAGCTCTTATGGTTAATGGTGAAGATGGAACAAAGGCTATGTACGGCTTCTCTCCATACCGTGGTAATGGTTGTTGTACATACATCAAGAAGGCTTGGTTAGACGCAGCTGGCATCAATACAGCAGACGTTGAAGGCAAGACACTTGATTTCAACACATACTATGGCTACTTAAAGCAGATGGCTGCTAATAAGGGTCATTATGTAATTTCTGCTCCGGGCTTCATCAGCAATGAAGCACCTTACACAAACTACCTGCCAGAATTCTATCAGCAGGCTAACTACACATTCTACAAGAATTCATCAGGACAGTATGTTGATGGTTTCTCAGAAGACAAGATGAAAGAGGCTCTTCAGAGAATCCAGACAGCTGTAAATGATGGTATTATTGATAAGGAATCTGTAAACAACTCTACATCTAATGCACGTGATAAGTTCTACTCAACAGATGCTGGTTCAGAAGCCGGTGTATTCACATACTGGGCTGGTACATGGGCTAACACATTAAAGACTCAGCTTGCTTCTAAGGGTCTTGACAATGAACTGATTGCTATTAAGCCAATCAAAGAACTTGGTACATATGTAGAAAGAATCGCACCATGCTGGTGTATTACTACAGCAGCTAAGAACCCAGAAGGTATCTTTAAGTACTTCATCGATACAATGTTAGATGGCGGCGACGTTCAGACACTTTGGGAGTACGGCGCAAAGGGAACCCACTGGGATACAAAGGCAGAAACTGTAACACTTGCTAAGGATGACGAAGGCAAGAAGACTAAGACTTATGAAGAAGGCCAGTTCCACTTCCTTCCACAGCCGGAATCACCGGATAAGTTAATGTCTAAGAACCACATCGATCCAATCCTTGCTCTTGCTAAGTTCCAGGATGGTAAGGAAGATCCAGGTGCTAGTGCTATGACAGAAACAGCTAAGGCTAACGGTGATTTCTTCGCTGAAAACTCAACTGTAGCAGTTCCACTTCCAATGACAACTGCTCTTTCTGAGAACATCACTGATATCAACACAGCTAGAAACTACGTTATCTCTCAGGTAGCTTTAGGTTACATGACAGTTGATGAAGGTATGAACTACTACAAGACAACAGTTGGTTCATTAGCTGATACAGTACTTAAGTCTTTAAACAAGTAATCAGTAACTGATTATGTAAACACGGCTGTATAGCCACTTTATAAGAATCCACTTTCGGGTGGGGGAACCCACCCGGAATGGATTCTAATTTTTAGCTTATTTATATCGAGAGTAGGCTTGGAATTTTACAAAAAATATTAGGAAAGAAGGTATGAAGATGCAATGTAAGTCTTGTGGAACAGAATTACCTAAAAAAGCAAAGGTTTGTCCGAAGTGCGGAGAACTCGTTGGAAAGCAGAAGTCAGACAACCTTAAAGTAATTGCTGTCGCCGGTTTAGTTATTGCGTTAATAGGCGGGCTATTGCCTTTTGTTCAGAATACAGATGTTGAGTTGATTTCTGATGCCTACAGTTTTATGAACATTGATGTACCAGCTATGTGGTACCTTTACATGCTGGCTATTGTAGTATCTCTGGTACTTTTAGCAGCAAAGAAAGATATGTTTTCAATTATACCTACAGCTATTTCAGGTATAATTTTTATTGTTTCATTCGTAGGAATGAACTTCAGAGGTTACGAGAGCAGAAAGCTCTATAATCTTCATTCATTGACAGATTTATTATCAAACGGATATGAAGGTTCTTCATATTCAGTAGGTTGCGGTGTATATGTAGTTATCATTGGTCTCATTCTTGGTATTGCAGGATGCTTTATTGATATCATGAAGTACTTCAAGAAAGATATCAACGTTGACTCTAAGTACATGACAAACTCAATCAACAGGAAAGTATGGTCAAAGATCTACTACCACAGATGGTTCTATGTAATGTTTTTGCCGGTATTAATCATGATTTTACTGTTTAACTACTGGCCAATGTTAGGTTGTAGATATGCCTTTACAAAATATATTATCCGTTCACCGTATTATGTAGGTCTTCTTCACTTCAATACGATGTTCACAAACGATGTATTCTTCTGGGATGCATTCCGTAACACATTACTGCTTTCTATCGTTAAGTTAATTCTTAACACTGGTGCAGCCGTTATTATTTCATTATTACTGAATGAAATTACAAACCTTGCATTTAAGAAGACAGTACAGACAATTGTATACTTACCTCACTTTATGTCATGGGTAGTAGTTGCTTCTATCTTCCGTTTAATTCTTTCAGTTAACAGTTCAGGTATGATTAACCAGATGTTAATGGGAATGGGACTGATTGATAATCCAATCTTCTTCCTTGGTGATGTAAAATACTGGAGAGGCACATTCTTCTTCATCAACGTTTGGAAGGATACAGGTTGGGGAACAATCCTTTTCCTTGCTACATTATCAGGTATCAGCCCAGACCTTTATGAAGCTGCCCAGATTGATGGTGCAAACCGTTGGAAGAGATTAATTTATATTACACTTCCTGCTTTAGCAAATACTATTATTACTGTATTCATTCTGAACCTTGCTAAGGTTATGAACCTTTTCGAATCAGTATTCGTAACAATGAACGATGCAGTCGTTAACGTTTCTAACGTACTTCAGACATATGTATACCGTAAGACATTCGGTAGTGGTAACTCCGATTATGGTTATACAACAGCGGTTGGTTTATTCAAGTCATTTGTAGGTATGATCCTCGTACTTGGATGTAACTATGCAAGTAAAAAAGTACGTGGTCGCGGTATTGTATAGGAGGGATAGATAATGAGTAAAGAACAAGTAGTAGTTGCAAGAAAAAAGAAGAAAAAAGTCAAAATCTTCCCTATCGTAAACGTAATTTTGTTTTTGGTAATTTCATTAATTATCATGGTTCCTATTTGGAAGGTTATCGTCGATTCATTCGATGCAAAAGCCGGTTATGGTATGAATTTCCTGCCACAGACATTTACACTCGGTGGTTATAGTTCAATCCTTTCCAGAGTTGCACTTTATAGACCGTTCTTAATTTCAGTAGTTGTAACGATTGCTGGTACATTTATCGGTCTGTTATTAGCAACATTAGGCGCTTATGTATTAATTCAGTGGGAAATGCCGGGAAGAAACTTCTTCGCATATATGTTATTATTCACAATGATTTTCGATGGTGGTATGATTCCTAAGTACCTCGTTATGAAGGACTTACACTTACTGAACACACTTTGGTCAGTAATCCTGCCATTGTCTATCAATGTATATAACCTTGTATTAATGAGAAACTTCTTTGAAGGTGTTCCTGAATCACTGTTTGAAGCAGCTGAAATTGATGGTTGTTCTCCAATGGGTACATTCTTTAAGATTGTACTTCCGCTTTCAAAGGCGGCTTTGGCTTCTATCGGTTTGATGTATGCCGTACAGTTCTGGAACGATTATACAAACTTCAAGATTTATATCAACAAGAACGAGTTATTCAACTTCCAGATGAAGCTGCGTAACATGGTTATGGATAACGATATCCCTGATGAAGGTGGTATCGACCCGAATACGATTGCCAATGCAGCCGTTATCGTGGCTATCCTTCCTTTCGCAATCATCTACCCATTCTGTCAGAAGTACTTCGTACAGGGTGTTAATGTTGGTGCCGTTAAGGAATAATTTAAAAATTCAACAGAATTTACAGGCTGTCGCATATGCGGCAGCCTTTTTGTGTATTCAGTCATAGGTATTCCGATTGAACACTTTTTCTGTAGGTTTTTACAATATTCTGCTTTAATATGTAGAAAAAAACAAAAAGGTCATGTATACTAGAGAAAGATTTAAAAAGATGCTTTTTAAAAGGCAGAACAGGAGGGAAAATGATTACGCTTAAAGATGCCATATATTTGGAAAAGATAGATGAAGTGAAGCGTATTTTGGAAGAAAATCCGCCGCTGATTGACGAAGTAGATGAAGATGGTGTGTTAATGGCACTGCTGGCAGCCAAAACAGGCAATCTGAATCTGGTACGTTACATCGTTGAATACTCCAGAGCCAGTATGAATATTACGGATAAAAATCAGAAAAATATGCTACACTATGCAGCGATGTCCGGTAATGTTGCGACCTGTAAGTATCTTGTGGAACGGGTTGGATTGTCACCGTTATCCGGAGACATCAATCTTTTGACACCGTATGAAATCGCGCATGAGAACAAATTTTTTGATTTAGAGGAGTATTTTCAGGAGGAGACTGGCGCACCGCTTGAAAAAATGTATCACAATCCGATTCGTACCGGAATGTATCCGGATCCGTCGATTGTCAGAGTGGGTGAAGATTATTATATGGTGAATTCATCCTTTATCTATTATCCGTGTATTCCGGTTTCAACGTCAAAGGATTTGATTCACTGGAAAATTATCGGTTACGCCATTACCAATCCGGAATGGGCAGGTTTACAGCATTTAGAGGGCGGCAGAGGATACTGGGCGCCGGATATTTCCTACTATAAAGGAAGATTTTATATTACGGCAACGTATCGCTTAAATGATGACGGAACGGTTTATCGAAAGCAGATTGTTGTAAGCTCGGACAGACCGGAAGGACCGTACAGTAAACCGGCGGTGATAGATGAAGACGGTATTGATCCTTCTATTTTTAATGATGATGACGGACGGCGCTATATGCTTTTAAACAGAGGTGCGCGTATTTTTGAATTAAATGAAGATGCCACGGCACAGATATCAAAAGCATCGTTACTGTATTATGGCGATCAGAAAAGAGCGCCGGAGGGACCACATTTATTAAAAAAGGATGGATATTACTATCTGTTTGAAGCAGAGGGCGGAACAGGACCTGGACACCGTATTACCGTGTCAAGAAGCCGCGAGCTGATGGGGCGGTATGAGCCGTGTCCATATAATCCGATTATGCGCCAGACAGATGAAAAGGCTATTATCCAGCGCTGTGGACATGGAAAGCCTGTGCAGACACAGAACGGTGAATGGTATATGGTGTATCTGTGCGGCAGAAAAATCGGTGACGGTTACAGCATTTTAGGCAGGGAAACGGCATTGGATAAGATTACATGGACTGCAGACGGCTGGCCTGTTGTCAATAATTTAGACGGTCCGAGTGCCATGCAGATAAAGCCGGATTTGCCGGAAACAGTGTGGGAGTCTTCCTATTTTGATGATTTTGATGGTGAATATTTAAGCACAGACTGGATGTTTCCGAGAGTGCCGGAACCGGACGGCGTGCTGTTGCAGGATTCTCATGTAAAGATAAAGGGAAGCTGCGCGGATTTGGATTCCATGGGAGCAAGAAATATCCTGCTTCGCAGACAGCAGCATTTTAAATTTACGGCAGTCTGCAAGATGAAAATGCCACAGTTGTATCCGGGACAGGATGCGGGCATGACCTGCTATTATGATGAGAATACTTTTGTAAAATTTGGTGTATTTGCGACACAGGAGGCGCAGCCGCGTCTGATTGTGAAAGCAGTAGAAGTCATTGGAGAACAGGTGAAAGAAAGCGGCAGCATTGAACTGGATTTCAGACGTCAGGACGTTTATTTAAAAATTGAAACAAATGATTTGAAACGTACCTGCTATATGAGTTATGATGGTAAAGAGTACATAAAGGTGGCAGTGCTTGAAAATGTCTATTACCTGTGTGATGAAGGCTTAAAGAAGGGCAAGCGTTTTACAGGGGCAATGATAGGCATGTACGCTTATGCAGGTGATTTTGGCAGCCGATATGTAGACGAATACGGAAGACACGGGGATGACACCCTGTATGTTGATTTTGACTGGTTTGACTACCAGCCGGAAAAATAAGGAGGAATGAACTTTGAAAGAAAGAAATATTATATTGGAAGGTAAGTTGAAAAGCTGGCTTTTGTCGGTGGATATTGAAAAGCTGGCAGCAAAACAGCAGGGGCAGCTGATTCTGGGGCTGGAAAAGCTGTATCAGGCAACAGGTGATGCGGATTATCACACATTTGCAAAAAAGGCAGTAGATAACCTTGTAGCGGAAGACGGAACGTATGCAAAGGCAGAGGGCAGCCTTTCCGATAATTTATTTGGCAATGCGTTATTTGCAGTACGTGCAATGGATACTGTATACAATCCGCAGGACACAGCAGCTGAAAAGACAGAAAAAGCCATTTTAAAGCAGGAAAAGGTGATGACTTCCGGTGCACGATTTGATGCAACAGAAACCTGCGCAGGCACATTTTCCACAAAGCTTTCAGATGCATATCTGACACAGCCGTTTTATATGAATTATGAAACAAAATTTGGCGGAAAAGAACAGTACAATGATATCATTGCGCAGTTTAACATTTTACAGGAGAAGGCATATCCGTCTGTGGAAAATGAATTGGGAAACGCTGCGGCAGAACTTGAAATGGCAGCGTACGCAGCAGCGGCAGTAGATACCATGGAGGTTATGGAACAGCCGTTATATGAGATTTTTGACAGATTAAGACAGATTTTAAAGCAGGCAGTCGCTGCAATGAATACAAAGAGCCTTGATACATTTGCAAAAGAAGCGCAGGAGGCAGGACTGTTTTATGCGTATGCCGTATTAAAGGGCTGCCGCATGAAGGCGCTTATTACTGAAAAATACGAAAAAGCAGCATTGGATATATTGGAAGCGGCAGAAGCAAAAGCACAGGAAGATGATGTATTTGGCGCGGATACAGCATATACAGCCGTATTGGTAACGGCTTACGCAGAAAGCCTGCGCAACAGAGAATATCAGGACTACGGAAGAACTAAGGGAGGCGCATTATGGAGTTAAAATTTGTTACAGCAACAAGCAGAAGTGCAGTGGTAGAACTGACGGAATCAGGAAAATTTTATACAGAAAAGCCGTATGAAATCTACGTAGACGGCAGTAAATATATGGACAGTGAAAAGGTTATTACAACACTTTACGGTTTAAAACCGGATACGTTATACAAGGTTTCTGCCGTGTATGACGGACAGGAAATTGCGGCGGTAGACGTTCAGACAAAGTATGAATTTGTAACGTTAAATGTAAGGGAATTCGGCGCATACGGCGACGGTGTCCATGATGATACCAATGCCATCCAGTGTGCGATTATGGCATGCCCGAAGGATTCCCGCGTGTTAGTGCCGGAAGGTGTTTATAAGATTTCAAGTATCTTTTTAAAGGATAATCTGACACTGGAACTCGCAAAGGGTGCAGTGCTTTCCGCCTTTACCGACAGAGAAAAATTCCCGGTTCTGCCGGGTGAAATTGAGTCCTATGACGAAACGGCACAATACAATTTAGGTTCATGGGAAGGCAACCCGCTCGATATGTTTTCTGCAATCGTATGCGGTATCAATGTGGAAAATGTTGTCATTACCGGTGAAGGAACAATTGACGGCTGTACCAATTTTGAGAACTGGTGGAAGAACTGCAAGGTCAGGGATACGGCATGGCGCCCAAGACTGTTCTTTATCAATCACTGCAAAAATGTGATGATGCACGGCATTACGGTACAGAATTCTCCGTCATGGACGATTCATCCGTACTTCAGTGAACATTTGAAATTTATTGATGTAAAGATTAAAAACCCGGCAAATTCACACAATACAGACGGCTTAGACCCGGAAAGCTGTACAGACGTACTGGTGCTTGGTACGTATATTTCTGTCGGTGATGACTGCATTGCAATTAAGTCCGGTAAAATTTATATGGCAGAAAAATATCAGGTGCCAACTTCCAATATGATTGTCAGACAGTGCTGTATGAGGGACGGACACGGTGCGGTCACAGTTGGAAGTGAAATTGCGGCAGGTGTTAAAGACGTTCATATTACAGACTGCATTTTCATGAATACGGACCGTGGTCTGCGTGTAAAGACCAGACGAGGCAGAGGACAGTTATCCGTTCTGGATGATATTTCCTTTGAAAATATTGACATGGATAACGTGATGACACCATTTGTTGTCAACAGCTTTTATTTCTGTGATCCTGACGGCAAGACCGAATATGTCGGTACGAAAAAACCGCTGCCGGTGGACAGAAGAACGCCGTCTATTAAGCGTCTGACGTTTAAAGATATTAAGGCAACCAACTGCCACGTTGCGGGTACGTACATTTACGGTCTGCCGGAAAGCAAAATTGAAAAGCTTACCTTTGAGAATATCAGCTTCTCTTATGCGGAAAATGCAAAATCCGGCGTAGCGGCAATGATGCTTGGCTGTGATGAGGCTTCAAAGCAGGGGTTGGTTGTCAATAACGTAAAACAGCTTATTTTAAAGAATGTAAAGGTTACAGGCTGTGAGGGTGAACCGATTGTTGCAGGCAATGTAGACGAACTGATACAGGAGTAAAATAGATTATGAATCTTCATGCACCAAAAGGAATTGACGTAGAAAACTGGTTTATTGAATGTTACAGAAAATACAAAGGACATCCGATGTGGATTCTTTTAGGACTTTATAAGGGAAATTACAACAAGTTCTTTATGGCGGTTGTATTTTTCTTTATCAAGCACTGTCCGGTGTGGGTGCTGCCGATTATTACGGCAAATATCATCAACGATATTACGAGCGGCGCACCGGACGCATACCAGCATATTTTTATTGAAGCGATTATCATGGTTGTACTGATTGCACTCAACATTCCGACCAATTATATGTATACAAGATACAAATCGCTGGCAACAAGATATGCGGAAACGGGACTTAGAAAGGCACTGGTGCGCAAATTGCAGCAGTTGTCGATTTCGTATCATAAAGAAACGCAGTCGGGGCGGCTGCAGTCGAAAATCATGCGTGACGTGGAAGCCGTGGAAACGCTTTCAACGCAGATGTTTTTAAGCATTTTAAATATTGCGTTAAACATCATCATTGCACTGGCAGTAACGATTTCAAAAAGTATGGTGGTGTTTGTCTTTTTCCTGCTGACGACACCGATTGCGGCGCTTACCATGGTCTTTTTCAGAAATGTCATGCGCAGGCGCAATACAGAATTTCGTAAGGAAATGGAAGAAACCTCGGCAAAAGTCATGGAAATGGTGGAACTGATTCCGGTGACAAGGGCACATGCGCTGGAGGAAGAAGAAGTCCACAAAATGAGCGGACAGCTCTTTGCCGTGGCAGAAAAAGGCTACAAGCTGGATATTATCCAGTCGCTGTTTGGTTCGGTGGGTTGGGCGATTTTCCAGGTCTTTCAGGTAGTCTGCCTTGCCTTTACCGGTGTGCTTGCACTGCGGGCAACAATCCAGCCGGGCGATATTACGCTGTACCAGAGCTATTTCAGCACCATTGTCAGTCAGGTATCTTCACTGATGTCGCTGATTCCAACGATTGCAAAGGGTATTGAATCTGTCAATTCCATTGGTGAAGTGCTGTTAGAAGAAGATGTGGAGCACAACGAGGGCAAGAAAAAGCTTGCCGGTGTGCATGGCGATTTTTGTTTTGAAAACGTAAAGTTCCATTATAATAATACAGATAAAAATGTATTAAATGACTTAAATCTTACCGTTCATCAGGGTGAAACGATTGCACTGGTCGGAGAGTCCGGCGCAGGAAAATCGACAATTTTAAATCTTGTCATTGGGTTTAATTTTGCTACGGACGGAAAAGTGCTGGTTGACGGTGAGGACATCAGCCGGATTGATTTAAGAAGCTACAGAAAGCATCTGGCAGTTGTTCCGCAGACCTCGATACTGTTTTCGGGAACAATCCGTGACAATATTACATACGGCATTGAAAATGTCAGCGAGGAACAGTTACAGGAGGTTGTAAAAGCTGCCAATCTGACCGATTTAATCGAATCCCTGCCAAAGGGACTTGATACCATGGTCGGAGAGCATGGCGGAAAGCTCTCAGGCGGTCAAAGACAGCGTATTTCCATTGCAAGGGCATTAATCCGCAACCCACAGGTAATCGTCTTAGATGAGGCAACCTCGGCGCTTGACAGTATCTCCGAAAAACTGATACAGGAAGCATTGAATAATCTGACGAAGGGGCGGACAACCTTTATCGTGGCACACCGCCTTTCAACAATCCGCGATGCCGATAAAATCGCGGTCATCGCAGACGGACACTGCGTAGAATACGGCACATTTGAAGAACTGATGGCATTAAAGGGCGAGTTCTATCAGATGAAGTCGATACAGAGTTAAATACAGGCACAAAAGCAGATAAGAATATTTTTTGTAAATTCCAAAGAAGGGATAGGAAGCAGCTTTTGCATTCCTATCCCTTTTTGTTTTTAAATCTTTTTTTTAAGCTTTAAAGAAAATCTATTACTTTTCGTTTGTATTCCAGATACGCAGCGTAGCAATCAGCTTTTCCTTAGAATCAGCATCCATCTTCTGAACGAGCTGCATGATTTCGTTATCCAGAGCAGTATTCTGATAGTTCTTATCAACACTTCCTGCAAGATAATCCAGAGAAACTCCGGTAAGCTCTGCATAGTAAGAGAGCATTCTGAGTGTCATCAGATTACGTCCGTTTTCTACGTTACTGATGTAACCAGGTGTTACATCGAGGGCTTTTGCAACGTCCTCCTGTGTCAGTCCGTGTGCAATTCTTAACTTCTTTACCTTTGCTCCTAAATCGCTGTCCATGTCACATACCTCCAAATTCTGTGTTTTTGTGATAATTTGTTTTACTTTTTGTTGGCTCTGTATCTTAATGTAGAGTCCAGAATCTTTTTACGGATTCTTAAATGGGTTGGTGTTACCTCTAACAGTTCGTCTGTATCGATGTAATCCAAAGCCTGTTCCAGACTTAAAATTTTAGGCGGAACAAGTCTTAATGCTTCATCGGCGCTGGAAGAACGGGTGTTGGTCAGGTGCTTTGTCTTGCAGACATTGACCTCAATATCTTCCGTACGCGGATTTTCACCGATAATCATACCGGCATAAACCTTTTCACCAGGTCCGATAAAGAGTGTACCGCGGTCCTGTGCATTGAAAAGACCGTAAGTTACAGCTTCACCGTCTTCGTAAGCGATTAAAGAACCGGTCTTACGATAAGAGATGTCACCTTTGTATTCTTCATAACCTTCAAAAGAAGTGTTAATAATACCGTTACCTTTGGTATCTGTCATAAATTCGCCACGGTAGCCAATCAGACCACGGGACGGAATCGAGAACTGAAGACGGGTATAACCGCCGTTAATTGGTGTCATTCCGAGAAGTTCACCTTTTCTCTGGCTTAACTTCTGGATAACTGAACCTGAAAATTCTTCAGGAACATCAATATAAGCAAGTTCGATTGGCTCTAACTTTTTGCCGCGTTCATCAGTATGGTATAAAACCTCAGCCTTGCTGACAGCAAATTCATAGCCTTCACGACGCATGTTTTCAATTAATACGGAAAGATGTAATTCACCACGGCCTGAAACCTTGAAAGAGTTTTCAGAACCCGGATTTTCTTCCACACGTAAGCTGACGTCTGTATTTAATTCACGGAACAGTCTGTCACGGATATGTCTTGATGTGACAAACTTACCTTCCTTTCCGGCAAGCGGGCTGTCATTTACCATGAAATCCATGGAAAGTGTCGGCTCTGAAATCTTCTGGAACGGAATGGCTACCGGGTTTTCAACAGAGCAGAGTGTATCACCAATGTGAATATCCGCAATACCGGATACGGCAACAATATCACCAAAAGATGCTTCCGGTACGTCAACCTTATTCAGACCGCTGAAAGTATAAAGCTTTGTAATGCGGACTCTCTTGCGTACAGAAGGGTCGTGATGGTTTACAATCGCTACTTCCTGATTGACTTTTAACTTACCGTTTTCAATCTTACCGACACCGATACGTCCGACAAATTCGTTGTAGTCGATTGTGGAAATGAGCATCTGTGTATCGGCATCCGGGTCACCCTCCGGTGCCGGAATATTATTAACAATACAGTCAAATAAAGGCTGCATATCTTTTCTTTCGTCATTTAAGTCAGCAATGGCATATCCTGATTTTGCAGAAGCAAAAATAAACGGACAGTCAAGCTGGTCTTCGTTGGCATCCAGATCGATAAACAGTTCCAGAATCTCATCAATAACTTCATTTGGACGGGCTTCCGGACGGTCAATCTTGTTGATACATACGATAACAGACAGGTTTAATTCCAGAGCCTTCTGGAGTACGAACTTGGTCTGCGGCATAACACCTTCAAATGCATCGACAACAAGAACAACACCGTTTACCATTTTTAAGACACGCTCTACCTCACCACCGAAATCGGCATGACCCGGAGTATCGATAATGTTGATTTTTGTATCTTTATAAGTAATGGCAGTATTTTTTGAAAGAATCGTGATACCACGTTCTCTTTCAATATCATTAGAATCCATTACACGCTCTGCGACTTCCTGATTCTCACGGAAAGTACCGCTCTGCTTTAAAAGTTCGTCAACCAGTGTTGTTTTACCGTGGTCAACGTGCGCAATAATAGCGATATTACGAATATCTTCGCGTTTTGTAATCATTGTTTTTTCCTTTCTGAATGTATATAAACTATATCCGACTATGATTAGCAACTTTTATATTCTATCACAATATTAGAAAAATACAAGAGTAAACTTATAAAATTGATTGTATCATAAGGGAAACACGAGCGCAACCCCTGTTTTTATGCGGGTTGTCGGAATTTGTATTTTTTTAAAATTTTATGAGATGTTTTGTAAATATAAGAAAATTTTATGGTTTGTACGTAAAAAAAACACATTTTTTTTGTAATATATCCCCATATCGATACATATACATATTAAGAACACAAAATAAAGCACAAAACCGGTTTTAAGAAAATGACCGGTATTAAGAAGGGAGAAATACTAAGATGCTTGATAAGGTGATTGAAAACAACAGGGTGAGTATTATCGGAGAAGTCGTTTCAGAATTTGAATTCAGCCATGAAGTGTTTGGCGAGGGCTTTTATCTGGTAAATGTATCGGTTAACAGATTAAGCGATATGGTAGATATCATTCCATTAATGATATCTGAAAGGCTTGTCGATGTGACAAAGGATTACAGGGGAAGGAAGATTGAGGTATCCGGACAGTTCCGTTCCTATAACAGACATGAAGGAGTTAAAAATAAACTTATTTTATCCATTTTTGTAAGGGAAATGCAGTTTATTGAAGAAGAAGAAATTCCGGAAGAACAGGCAAGAACCAATCAGATATTCCTTGATGGCTATGTGTGCAAGCCGCCGGTCTACAGAAAGACACCGCTTGGCAGAGAAATAGCAGATATCCTTGTCGCCGTTAACCGTCCGTATGGAAAGTCCGATTACATACCGTGCATTGCATGGGGCAGAAATGCGAGATATGCCTCTACAATCGAAGTCGGTGGACACCTTCAGATATGGGGCAGGGTCCAGAGCCGTGAATACACGAAGAAAATCAGCGAGGAGCAGGTTGAAAAGCGTGTGGCATATGAAGTTTCCGTCAGCAAAATTGATGTGGTTGAGGAAGAAGAAGCCTGAAACAGAATAGAAGTTGACATCATAATAAGTAAGTGATATATTCAATATAATTACAGGGCAGCCTGTAAACCGAACAGAGCCGTAGAAAATGCGGCAGTCAGTGAAGTAGAGGTCGCGTTATTCATCAGTACGTTGGTAAGATGTGCCAGACACAGGTGAAACCAAAAGAAAGGGGATGACGCCGAAGTGGAAGATTACTGGAGGTCTTCTGCTGGGCGTAAGATTAAGAGTCTTGCGACTGTCATCTTTAGATGGAGGGCTACTTAAAGAACTATATTGAATTCTTTAGGGCCGGTTCATTTCAGACATGAGCCGGCTTTGCCTTTGTAAAATAAGAGAGGCTGGTATCAGCGGAAAGAAGGAGTTATGTCAGTATTTACCGGAGCTGGTGTAGCGATTATTACACCAATGAAAGCAAATGGAGAAGTCAACTATGAGAAACTGGGAGAATTTATCGATTATCAGATTGAAAATTCTACCGATGCCATTGTAATTTGCGGAACAACAGGAGAAGCTTCTACATTAACGCATGAAGAACATATCGAAACCATTCGTTTTGCGGCAGACCATGTAAAGAAAAGAGTGCCTGTCATTGCAGGAACAGGTTCTAACTGTACGGAAACAGCCGTATATCTTTCACAGGAAGCGCAGAAAGCAGGCGTGGATGCCTGTCTGGTTGTAACACCGTACTACAACAAGGCAACACAGAAAGGTTTAATCAAGCATTATACAACCGTAGCAAAGTCTGTAGATTTACCGATTATCATGTACAATGTGCCGGGACGTACAGGCTGCAATATCCAGCCTGAAACAGCAGCAACACTGGCAAAGGATGTTGATAATATCGTAGCCATTAAAGCCGCTACAGGCAATATGGCACAGGAGAGCAAGACCATGGCACTTGCAGAAGGCCGTCTGGATATGTATTCAGGAGAAGACGGACTGATTGTACCGTTAATGTCTATCGGCGCAAAGGGTGTTATTTCCGTATTGTCAAATGTTGCACCACAGCAGACACATGACATTTGCGCAAAGTTTGCGGAAGGCAAGATTGAAGAGGCAAGACAGTTACAGTTTAATGCACTCGAACTGGTAGACGCATTATTCTGTGAAGTCAATCCTGTACCGGTAAAACACGCCTTAAATCTTCAGGGCTGGGATATGGGACCGCTGCGTATGCCACTTTGTGAAATGGAAGATGCAAACCTTGAACGTTTAAGAAATGCTATGATTCAGTACGGAATCTTAGAGAAATAAGGAGAAACAGGACATGACAAGAGTAATTATGCACGGCTGTAACGGACACATGGGACAGGTCATTACAAAGCTGGCAGAAGAAGATACCGATGTGGAAATCGTAGCAGGAGTGGATCCGTTTGATGACGGACACAACAGTTATCCGGTTTTTTCATCTATTGAAAAATGTGACGTTGATGCAGACGTAGTCATTGATTTTTCATCAGCCAAGGCAGAGGATGCACTGATTGATTACTGCACAGCAAGCAAGCTTCCGGTGATTGTCTGCACAACAGGTTTAAGCGAAGCACAGCTTACAAAAATCCGAGAAGCGTCTGAAAAGGTTGCTGTATTAAAGTCAGCCAATATGTCCCTGGGTATCAATACATTATTCAAGCTGCTCCAGGATGCTGCAAGAGTATTCTGTGATGCGGGCTTTGATGTGGAACTGGTTGAAAAGCACCACAATAAGAAGCTGGATGCACCGAGTGGAACAGCGCTGGCACTGGCAGATTCTATCAAAGAAGTGTTAGGTTCAGACTATTTCTATAAGTTTGACAGAAGCGGCGAGCGCGCACAAAGAAATCCGAAAGAAATCGGAATCAGCGCTGTCCGTGGCGGTACGATTGTCGGAGAACATGAAGTCATCTTTGCAGGAGAGGACGAGGTCATTGAATTTAAGCATACCGCTTATTCAAAGTCTGTCTTTGCAAAGGGCTCTATCGAAGCTGCCAAGTTCCTTGCCGGAAAACCGGCAGGCTACTATGATATGAGAGATGTTATTGCGGCAAAGCAGTAAAATAAGAAAATTCAACAGAGCTTGTAATTTCAAATCCGCAGTGCCGGTAAAGCTGCATGGCAGCCGTATTGGTGCTGCGGACATTTAATATCAGCGGCAGATTGTGATTTTTAAAATAAGCCGGTATCAGGTGTGCAAGAAGCAGTGTGCCAATTCCCTGCCCCCGGCAGTCTTCATCGACATAGACCCCGTACAGATTCGTAAAGCCGTTTTCATAATCAAGGGAACATACGGCACACGGTTCGTCTTCCTCTCCCCGGTATAGCAGAAAATCCTGTTCATCATCGGAAAAGCAGGTTTCATACAAAAAGTTATCATTGCAGGAATTGAAATCTTTTGCAGGTGAGCTGGTTATCGTGGAGTGTATGTTTGAACAGGCAGCAGAATCCGGCAGAATGTCCCCATTTGCAGTACATAAAGCCGGAGCAGCCATGGAGGCATTTTCCACCGTCAGCATCATCAGATATTCGGTGTAGGCAGTGCCGCCGTATAAAGCACATTTTTTTAAAAAATCCGGAAAAATCCCGGTAAGCATACAATCCGGGTACCGTGCTTTGATTTTGTGGTATGCCGTCCCGCAAAGGGCGGTAAAAATGCCCTGTCTGCGATAGTCCGGCAGTACGAAAGCTGCCACCTCCGCTTCTGTAAAGGATTCATTTTCACTGATAAGAAAAGTCAGCAGTCCGGTACAATGCGTGCGGTCTATATCTGAAAATACGGCAAAATACGGTGTGTCACAGTCCGAAAAAAGTTCATATTCCCCGCAGTCTGTAAAAAAACGTGCAAATGTATCTGTAAAACGGCTGTCAGCCGGGTCAATCTGAAAAACAGTATGATTCATCGTTATTCTTCCAATCTAACATAAAAATTTTATAAAATATATTGTAGCAAATTCAAAGATAAGGTACAATAAAGGAAAAGATTTTTGCGATAAAGTAGAAATGAGGCATATAGATGGGTAAAATAGCAGTATTAACAGACAGTAACAGCGGTATTACACAGGAGCAGGCAAAGGAACTGGGGGTATACGTGATTCCGATGCCGTTTTTTATTGACGGACAGCAGTATTTTGAAGGGATTAATCTGACACAGGAAGAATTTTACGAAAAGTTAAAAAATGATGCGGATATTTCGACTTCACAGCCGTCCGTAGGCGAGTTACAGGACGAATGGGACAAGCTTTTAAAAGAATATGATGAGATTGTTTTCATACCGATGTCCAGCGGATTAAGCGGCACATGCCAGACGGCAGCTATGCTTTCTGACGATTATGACGGTAAGGTTCAGGTTGTCAACAACCAGCGCATTTCCGTAACCATGCGCCAGTCTGTGTTAGATGCAAAGTTACTGGTATCCAAGGGCTATTCTGCGGCACAGATTAAGGAAGTGCTGGAGCGTGAAAAGATGCAGTCAAGCATTTACATTACACTGGAAACTTTAAAATATTTAAAGAAGGGCGGACGAATCACACCGGCGGCAGCGGCAATCGGAACGGTATTAAATTTAAAGCCTGTATTGCAGATTCAGGGAGAGAAGCTGGATGCATTTTCTAAGACAAGAGGCAAGAACTCAGCAAAGAAGATTATGTTAAAGGCAATGGCGGACGATTTGGAAGGACGTTTTAAGGAATATGCCGAAAAAGGCCGTGTGCATATGGAAGCTGCTTATGCCGGCAACCGTGAAGAAGCAGAAGAATGGGCAAAGCTGATACAGGAAACGTATCCGCAGTTTGATTTCCACATGGACCCGCTTTCATTAAGCGTAGCATGTCATATCGGACAGGGAGCGCTGGCAATTGCAATGACCTGTTATATTCCGGAAGATGACACGAAATAATGAAAAGATAGTGCAGGAGGGGCATATGCAGAAGGCAAAGCAAAGAAGTGAAATCGCACAGCAGGATAAATGGAGAATCGAAGATATTTACGCAACAGACGAAGCCTGGGAAGCCGATTACAACGAATGTATCCGCAGGGCAAAAGAAAAATGTGCTTATCAGGGCAGACTGGCAGAGTCCGCCCTGATACTGTATCAGGCATTAAAGGAATCCGATGAAGCGGATCTGCTTGTGGAGCATGTATACGTGTATGCATTTATGAAATATTACGAGGATACTGCTAATGCTGTGTATCAGGAAATGTCCGGCAGGGCGCAGGCGGCAGTCACGAAGCTGTCTGAAAAATATGCATTTTTAACACCGGAAATTTTAGCGATTGATGAAAAGAAGATGCAGGAATATCTGAACTCGGATACACTCGCACTTTACCGTCATGCACTGGAGGATATACTTGTAAAAAAAGACCATGCCCTTTCCGAAAAAGAGGAACGCCTGCTTGCAATGGCAGGGCAGGTGACGGCTTCACCGAATGAGATTTTTTCAAAGTTTAACAATGCCGATGTGAAGTTTGGCACGATTTTGGATGAGGACGGCAATGAAGTTGAATTAACCAACGGCAGATACAGTGTCTTTATGGAAAGCAATGATCGTAGTGTCCGTGAAAATGCATTTAAAGCACTTTACCGCCAGTATGGAAATTATAAAAATACACTTGCGGCAACATATTATGCCAATGTTAAGCAGGCGTGCTTTTATGCAAAGGCAAGAAAGTATGACTCCACGCTGCAAATGTATTTAAGCGGTTCATTTATTCCGGAAAAGGTTTATCACAACCTCATTGAAACGGTTCATAACAATCTGGATAAAATGCACGCTTATGTGTCATTGCGCAAGCAGGTATTAGGTGTGGACGAACTGCATTTTTATGATATTTATGCACCAATGGTATCGGATATTACGATGAAAATACCGTATGAAGAAGCAAAAGACATTGCCCTAAAGGCGCTTGCACCGCTGGGCGAGGAATATTTATCCAAGGTAAAGGAAGGATTTGAAAGCGGCTGGGTTGATATCTATGAAAATACAGGTAAACGCACCGGTGCATTTTCATGGGGTACATACGGCGTACACCCTTATGTGTTCTTAAACTACACAGATACGTTAAATGACGTGTTTACGCTGGTGCATGAAATGGGTCATGCCATGCACACGTATTATTCCAATGCAAACCAGCCGTATCCGTATGCGGGCTACCGCATTTTTGTGGCAGAGGTCGCTTCTACGTGTAATGAAGCCTTGTTAATGCAGTATCTTCTGAAAAACTGTACGGATGCATCGGAAAAGAAATATCTGATGAATCACTATTTTGAACAGTTTAAGGGAACACTGTTCCGTCAGACGATGTTTGCTGAATTTGAAATGATAACGCACAAAATGGCAGAAGACGGCGAGGTGCTGAGCGCACAGGCATTATGCGATGTCTATAGGAAGCTTAATGAAGAATATTTTGGTGAAGATATGGTGATTGATGACGAGATTGCGCTGGAGTGGTCCAGAATCCCGCATTTTTACACACCGTTTTATGTTTATCAGTATGCAACCGGCTATTCGGCGGCGATTGCGATTGCTTCCAAGATTTTTAAGGGCGATGAAAAGACACTGAAAGGATACAAGCAGTTCTTATCGGGCGGATGCAGTATGCACCCGATTGACCTTTTAAAGCTGTGCGGCATTGATATGGAAAGTCCGCAGGTAATTCAGGAAGCACTTGATGTCTTTGGGAAACTGTTAGAGGAGTGGGATTAATTGAAATATAAAATTGGCGAGCTGGCAAAACTGTTGAATATTTCTACCAACACAGTACGGCGGTATGAAAATCAGGGATATATTCATGCAGTGCGGAACGAAGACAGCGGATACCGTTACTATGATGAAGATGGTGTGTTTGACATAACGAATATAAGGCTGCTGCGTAAATATGGATTTCCGCATGAAAAACTCCTTGAAATGCAAAGTTATACTATACAGGAAGAAATAGCAGCATATCAGGAACGTATGCAGCAAATGGATAAGGAAATTGCTTATATGACTTATGTGCGGCATCGTATTAAAGATGATGTTCTGCTGATGCAAAAAGCGGCGCAGATGATAGATGTCTATGAAAAAGACTGTGTGGAGCAGATTTATGTATTATATAAGGAAGGCGGAAAGCTTTTGCAGGAAGCAGGCCGGTTAAAGAAAATTGAAGAATTTTTATATCAATCTCCGGAGGTGCAGCACATTTATCTGATTCCACAAAAAGAATTGGAGCAGGGCAGATTTACAATTTGTAATGGCTGGTCGGTAAAAGATATGCACATGGAAAAGTATAGTATGACTGAAAATGAGTATACAGTGCGCTATCGCCAGAAACCGTCAATTATGGGAATTGTAAAAATTCCGGCAACGTTGGAGGAATTGTCAGGTTATGAGGAGGAAACATTAAAACAGCTGATGATTGGCAGACATCTGCAATATATGAAAGAACATCATATGTGTATTAATGGAGATATTATAGGTGTGATTGTCAGCAAGGCGGTTGAAAATGGGAAACCAGTCATGTATCTGTTAATGAGTGTTCCTATTGTATCTGATGTAGAACAAAATATTGTATAAATTGAACAAAAAATATTGACTCTGACACGAGGTCAGACTTTATAATAAAATCCGACAGAAAAGGACTGGGCTTTTCTGTCGGATTTTTATTATGGTTAAAAACCGGAATGGAGGAGTTATGGGGAAAAAGACAAAGAAACGTTTGAGCTGTTTTTTATGTGCAATGCTGTTATTTGTAACAGGCATTGAAACATCGGCATTTACCGGGGTTTTTGCCGCAACAGCCAGAAAAATTGACGTCTGGGACTTTGGTGCTGTACAGGAAAGTGACACACAACTGTACAACAACCAGATCAGCGCACAGGACTGGGAACAGTGCGAAAATGTCAGCAGTGCCGGAAAATTTGCGGAAGGCACAACAGTATTTGGCGATTTGACATTGACACATACAGTGAATGACCGCCTGTTTTCAACGAGCAGCAAAAATTATGGAACCAATGCACTGGCGAAAACGGCTTATGCAGATGGATATACCGCAGGTGGGATGTATTACTGCAACGGTACAGGTGGTGAAGGCAGAAGAAATATAACGATTGCCAATGTAGAAGCCGGGGATAAGATTGTAGTGTATATGGCATCAAGCAACGCTGTCACAGGCGAACTTGTATTTACCTATCTTGGAGAAGGTGGAACACAGAAAGATACGGAAAGTTTTACAAATGTAGGAACAAAATATGAATTTATTGCCCAGTATAGCGGTTCCTATAAAATTTATACTACGGCAGCAGCTGGTAAACCAATTTATAACCGAGTTATGAGAATACCGGCTGTAACAGTAAGTGGTACGATTGATTTAAATGGAACAAATGTATCCGGATATAAATTGTTATTTACGAATACACGTACAAATACAGCCACAGAAGCAGTTTTAAACGGAACATCATACACGGTATCATTGGCAGCAGGAGAAGAATATACGGCTTCGCTTTCAGGTGTTACGGGTTTTGGACTGACCAATGATACAAAGATTGTGACAACAGCGTTGTCAGATGTTTTAACCGGTAAAGAAAATGTCGGATTAAAGGTAGAGGAAAAAAGTGTTTATACCTATTCTGGAAAAATCAGCGGATTTGCAGCCGGATATGACATTTCAGGATTAAAAGTGGTTCTCAAAACAGCAGAAGGTTCTTTGGCAGATGATGTTGAATTAACCATTTCAGAGGATCAGACTTTCACAGCTACACTGGAACCGGATGTCGAATATACAGCGGTTCTGCAGGGTGTGAATGATTATGAAATTATTTCTGGTGGTACAGTAAATGACAATCAGAATCATACAGAAGACATTCATGTAGCGGCAAAGGCAGTTTATGCGGTAAATGGTGAATTTACAGGATTAGAGGCTGGAACAAATGTAACAGAACTTACATTTACCAACGTAGATGACAACTATGTGTATGCAGGAACGGTAACAAATGATGGCTATGAAATATCATTGAGAAACGGTGCTTATGCAGTCAGTGCAGCAGCAGACGGATACCGCACAACGACTCATGTAGTTGTAAACGGTGCTGCGGTAAAGAAAGATATTTTATTTGTATCGACAGCAGCGGCAGAACCAATGACACGTGTGCCGGATTTATATGTGGGTTATGAAGACAAGGCAGAATATAATTATAATACGGTAAAAGAGGCAGTTGCGGCAGCAGCAGCAATGAATCCGTCTTCGGAGGAAGAACGCATTACGATTCATATTGCACCGGGAACTTACCGTGAACAGGTTATCATTACAACACCATATTTGTCCCTTGTTAATGATTCAGACAAAGAGGTTCTGATGACATGGTATTACGGAATCGGTTATGAATATTACAGTGCAGACGGCACAGGATATTATAATGTGGAAAATGCGTATGACCAGTATGCAAAGTCAACTGCATCGAAGTGGGGCTGTGCTGTTTACGTAAAAAATACGGCAACCGGATTTAGCGCAGACGGCATTGTGTTTGAAAATTCATTTAACCGGTATCTGACAGACGAAGAAATTGAAGACGGTGTAACACCGGCGGCGGATACAGGACTTCCACAGAGAAAATATGGTACAGATGTAGCTTCCAAGGCAGCAACAGAGCGTGCAACAGCGATGGCAGTGGAAGCAGATAAAGTGGAATTTACAAACTGCGCATTTTTAGGAAGCCAGGATACATTGTATACAGGAAATTCGGCAACCAGTCTGTATTTTAAGAACTGCCGTATTGAAGGAAATACGGATTATATTTTCGGTGACGGTGACTGTGTATTTGACGGCTGCGAATTAAAATGGTACGGATACAGTACCAATTCAGTCGGCGGATATATTACAGCACACAAACCGACATTTGATACAAAAAACGGTTATCTGTTCAGAAATTGTGTTATTACAGCAAATGATGAATTAACGGTGACACCGGGATACTTCGGCAGACCGTGGGGCGCTGATGCACATGTGACATTTTTAAATACAAAGCTTGCAGGTGACCTTATCGTTGCAGGCGGCTGGACGGAGATGAGCGGTAAAAAGCCGGAAAATGCAAAATATAATGAATTTAATACAACACGCACGGACGGTACGGAAGTGGATTTATCTGCCCGTGTAACAGGAATTATGTCTGAGGATACAGCAAATGCAGTTGATGTAACAGCTTATTTTAACGGCTGGGCACCAAAGGCATACACAAAGGAAGCAGACGGCATTGCATTTACAAGGGTTCCGTATGTTGTGGATAACGGTGATATTAATGCGCCATATCCGGGACACAAACTCGCAGTTGGCTATTCTTTAGGCGAAGTAAATGATGCCAGTGATGCTTCGGTTATCCGCTGGTATATCGTTGCAGATGACGGAACAGAAACACTTAGCTGCAGCTCTACGGCAAATGCAGATAAGAGTTTTACCATTCCGTCAGAAGCAGAAGGCAAACATATTAAGGTTGTTGTTATTCCGCAGACTATCAGTGGAACAACTGGTGAAGCAGCAGAATATAAAGTAGAAGCATTTGTAAGAGAAGGTTACGAAGATCCGTCTTCTACAGGTTCGGATATTGAACTGGGAAAGGGCGTTAATATTTTCCTTGCAGGAGATTCTACGGTAAAGGATTATTCTGCAAATGGAATGTATATGTCTGGTAAAGCCCAGGCAGAAGGTTCATGGGGGGAATTTTTACAAAGCTTTTTTGATGATTCAAAAGTAAAGGTGTTAAATTATGCCAACGGAGGACGCAGCAGCAGAAACTTTATTAACGAAGGTTCGCTGGATAAGATTGCACAGAATATTAAAGAAGGTGATTATCTGTTTATCCAGTTTGGCCATAACGATTGTGCAAATCAGTCCGGTTACTTAGAAGACCGGTATGTTCCGCTGGGTACACCTGATGAAAACGGAATTTACCCGACAACAGCAGGAACAAAGGTGGTGACGCCATCGTCACTTACGAATAAATACGGTGATACGTTCTATTCCTACGATTGTGGCGGTACTTATAAATGGTACTTACAGCAGTATATTGAAGTCGCAAAAGCAGCAGGTGCAACACCGGTTCTTGTAACACCTGTTTCAAGACTTTATTATACGGCAGATGGAACGATTAAAGCACATCATGACTCTACGGATACAACAACAGGAACACTGGTAACTGAAAATAATGCATATGTCACAGCGGTAAAACAGCTGGCAGAAGAACAGAATGTACTGCTTATGGATGCGTTTGAGTTGACAAAGACAATGTATGAAACGGCTTATGCCAACGATACGGCAGCATCAAATGGGGTATCTGAATACGGTACACAGGTAATGGCACAGGGAGATAAGACACACAGCAATAAGCTGGGAGGTTTCCTGACTTCTGCAATGATTGCACAGCAGTTACAGAATATGGATTTAACGATTTCGTCAGCCGTTAAGATGCCAAGTCAGGTTGCAGGAAACAATCCGGATGGACAGCAGGTATTTACGGTAAATGGCAAAAATGCATTAAAAGCATATGTCAAAGATGCAGATGGTAATTATACGAAGCTTTCAGAGTACTGGACAACCTACGGACAGACATTTATCAATCAGATTGGAGAAAAGCATGAGGAACTGAGTAAACCGTCAGAGCCGGAAGAACCAACAAAAGAATCAACCGTATGGGTAGTCGGCGATTCAACGGTATGCAGCTTTGCAGATGCCTATTACTATCCGAGATACGGCTGGGGTACACAGTTATCCAACTATTTTGACAGCACATTAAAGGTTGAAAACCTTGCACTTTCAGGCAGAAGCTCAAAGAGTTTTACGTCAGAAGACAACTATAAGACATTGTTGGAAGGCATGACAAGCGGAGATTATCTGCTGGTAGGCTTCGGACACAATGATGAAAAGGCAGAAGACGGCAGATATACAGACCCGAACGGCGATTATACGGCAGAAGGCTCTTTTGCAAATTCATTATATGAAAATTATGTAAAACCTGCACAGGAAAAGGGTGTAACAGTAATTTTATGCACACCGATTGTCAGAAGAACCGCAAATGGTGAATGGAGCAGCTCAAATCTGCACGTTACAGCCGATACTGTCAGCGAAGGAAAGACTTATGCGGGCGGCGACTACGCAGAAGCCGTCAGAAAATTAGGCGGTGATGTCAATGTTCCTGTAGTGGATATGACAACACTGACAAAGAATCTGTATGATTCACTCGGCGCAGATGAAACCGTAAATTTACATTCATGGACATCATCCAGTGCCGCAAGCGTGGATAATACACACACCAACATTTACGGTGCGCGTTACAATGCATATATGCTGACACAGGAAATCAAGAAGTTAAATGTGGCAGGCATTGCAGACCATATTTTATCCGCAGAAGCACCGGTAAAGAGCGAAGTATTAAAGCCGAACCCGGATTATAAGGAAGCGGATTACAAACCGGTAACGGGTGAGAGTACACTCTGGAAGAAAGCAGGCATCTGGAGCGGCTCTGTATTTGGAAATGTTGGCGGTAATCCATCAACAGTTAATCAGACACTGGAAACAGATGCTGATGGAAATATCCATATTGCAGTCAGAAAAAATAAGGGTAAGATTGGAAGCACGGCAGACGGTATTGCCATGTATTACTATAAGGTACCGGCAGCAAGCAGTTTTACACTGACAGCAAAAGCAACCATTAATTCTTTTGACAACAATGACCAGGTATCCTTTGGTTTAATGGCAAGAGATGATATGTATCTTGATACAAATACAACCAATGCACTGGGTGATTATGTAGCGGCAGGACCGTTAAAGTTAAAGAGCGGCGCATGGAACTGCTTTGCAAGAAAGAGCGGTGTGCTGACACAGGGCGGAACTTGTGAAAATGCGATTACAAATGGAGATACCGTAGACTTAAAGATTGAAAGCAATGCAGACGGATATGCCTGCACATTCGGTCAGGAAGCAACCGTTACGGGCGGATTTGATTTCAAACTGACAACGATTGATTCCGATTATGTCTATGTGGGTATGTATGTGGCAAGAAATGCCGATGTAACATTCTCTGATGTAAAGCTTATCGTAGACGGCAGGGAAGTCACAGCAGAACCGGAACAGCCAAGCGAACCGGAGCAGCCAAGTGAACCGGAACAGCCAAGTGAACCGGAGCAGCCAAGTGAACCGGAGCAGCCGACAATACCGGAACAGCCGACAACCCCGGAGCAGCCAACGACACCGGAACAGCCGACAACACCGGAGCAGCCGACAACACCGGAACAGCCGACAACGCCGGAACAGCCGACAACACCGGCAGAGCCAGCAAAACCGGAAGCCGCGTATGTAGATATTACAGTTGAAGGTGTGGCAGCGGCAACAATCGGTCCTGATGCGGTTGTAAAGACTGTGGATGGAACTGTGCTTACAGCCGACCAAATAAAGCTTATTTTGACAACTGTGACAGAGAATGAACAGCAGTTTGCAATCAAAAATAAATTGGAAAGTCAGGCTATGGCATTAAAGGCAAATAACGCTTATTACCATATCGGTCTGACAGATATGGCAGGAAATGCGGCAGAATTGGTACAGGGAACAATTCGTTTTCTTCTTGCATATCCGGACGGAACAGGGGAACAGGACAGTTTTGTTGTGTATCATGTGAAGGATAACGGAGAAATAGAAAACATGCCGGTGCAGTTATCTGCAAACGGTATTGTAATAGAAACAACGGGATTCAGTGATTTTGTTGTCAGCTATGATATAGTTCGGTCAGCAGATACGACACATAATACAGATACAGACGATGTAAAAACAGCAGATATGGCGCAAACACTTCCGTATACAGTCATGTTACTGGCAGCATTTGGATGCTTTGGTCTGGTAGTTACATCGAAAAAGCGTCAGGCAAAATAAAAAGTAAGATATAAAAAATAATGACCGCTGTGTGAAAGGTAAAATTATTTTACCGGATTCGCACGGCGGTCTGTTTTTTGATGATTTTTGATAATAAAGGCAAAGGCTGATTTTATGATGGGTGGGGCGTTTGTAACGAATGTTGCAGAAAAATTGCAAGAAATTTGTAAAAAAAGATTGACACAGAAGTTAAAATCAGATATACTTATATTCGTTGGTGTGAGTTTATAAGCAACAGCAAATTTAATATTTGTATTATGCGCGAGTGGCTCAGTGGTGGAGCACCTCCTTGCCAAGGAGGGGGTCGCGGGTTCGATCCCCGTCTCGCGCTCTTTTTATTTTTAGGGAAGTCGGTAGTTTGTCGGCTTCCATCAACCCGATTTCCCGATTTTCATGAACCAGATATTTATACATATTCATTAGAAAGTACTTTTGCAGATAGGGCGGTTTATCGGACCGGTTTAAGATGTTAAATAAAAAGTCAAAACACCTTTTTGAAAATTATTCCACAGTATGCTACAATAAACAATTGCAGACAAATTCTTAAGAAATTTAAAGATTTATAAGAGTTTAATTTTAAGTCATTTCGAATAAAATAAATAGCAGTGAGTAATAAAAAAGAGGTGAAAGGGTAGTTGAAGCGGGAACAGATTAAGAAAAACAAAAAGAAAGCCAGAAAGCGGCATAAAAATCTGATACTTTTATCACTGCTTGCACTGGCACTGACAGCAGGCTGGTATGTTTTTACGACACCGTCCGGTAAATTGTTAAATACCGGTGCGTGGTTTGCGGCAGAAACCGATAAATCTGATACGCAGGAAAAACAGACACTTTCGGCTGTTACGCAGAAATACAGCGATGAAACGCAGTATGCAACCGGTGATTATATCAATGTGTATCATTTTCTGGATACACTGGAAAAAGTGCCAAACCGCGGGCTTCAGATGAAGATGGGCAAAGACGGCTGTTATCAGATGAACAGCAATGACGATTCGCGCAATTTTAACATTCTGCAGCTGACGGATATTCATATTACGGGAATGGAAGGTTCTTATAAAAAGGATATACAGGCGATTGATACCGTGTATACAATGATACAGCGCACAACACCGGATTTTATCGTGCTGACGGGAGATGTCATTTTTGGTGTGGACGGATACGATGCCAATGACGGCATGCGTGCATTAAATGTTGTCAGTAAGCTGATGGATACGATAGGAATTCCATGGACATGGACATTTGGAAATCATGATCATACATTTTTTGACCAGTTTTCATCATCTACAATCGCAGCCATGCTGGCGCAGAGCAGTACACTTCGCATTTATCCGAAAAATGAAACGCTTTCCGGCTACACCAACGGCATTTTTAAATTGTGCAATAAAAAAGGAAATCTTGTTATGGGACTGGTCATGCTGGATTCCGGCGACCGCATTTTTGATAAAAACGGTGGCAGTCTGGGGTATGATTATATTCGTGATGACCAGGTGGAGTGGTATGCAAAGCAGATTGGACTGTTGCAGGGACAGTATGGAGCAGATGCAAAAACACTGATGTTTTTCCATATTCCGCTTCAGGAATATCAGACGGCATGGGATACCGGTACACCGGTCTTTGGTACAAAGCGTGAGGCAATAGATGTGTCGCAGATGCACAGCGGCATCTTTTCAAGGGCATTGGAATTAAAAAGTACGGTGGCGATGTTTTGCGGACATGACCATGTGAATGACTTTGGAATCTATTATGAGGGCATTGAACTGGTTTACGGTAAATCAATTGATTACATTGCTTATCCGGGCATTGAGAACCAGAAAGAACAACGGGGTGCAACTCTTATCAGTGTGGATTCGAAAAGCGGGTATAATATTACACCGCTAAGATTTGAGTGACAGAAAAATTGACAGAAAAATCAAAAAAAGTTATTGACAATACATTAAAAATGGTGTATATTATTCCTTGCATTGCGGCAGTCGTAAGACAACCAGATGCAGGGAAATATGCGCGAGTGGCTCAGTGGTGGAGCACCTCCTTGCCAAGGAGGGGGTCGCG
>ERZ791930.102-NODE-102-length-86606-cov-53.521172_pt1 | contig 86606 bp, 102 predicted proteins | sample MGYA00510128_ERZ791930 | MGnify/ENA primary metagenome ERZ791930 (study PRJEB30046, sample SAMN00792057) | human gut metagenome | study: EMG produced TPA metagenomics assembly of the A metagenome-wide association study of gut microbiota in type 2... | reverse complement strand
GTGCTCAACAGGGGGATCTTTTCACCGCTGGTACCGAGTTCTCTTAAACCAAGGTATTGGATAACGGCCAGTGTGCTTGTTTTAGCCAGAATATCGCGACCGACTGACGTTAAATCAGTCTGCGCTACCGTATCCTTACCAGTGAAATAAGGCAGTTTGTTTGCACCAGTCGCAAGGGCAGCGAGCGCGGTTAAAGTTGCATCCAGAGGCTGTTTGCCTGCCAGCGCATTTGTCATTGTTGTCGCAAAGTTCGGGTCATTGCCCAGTGCTGCTGCAAGCTCATTCAGGGTATCAAGAGCTTCAGGTGATGAGCCGACCAATGCAGAGATAGCAGCTCTTACATAAGCGGTCGTAGCAATCTGCGTGTTATTCGTACCCTGTGCAGCGGTAGGCGCAGTAGGTATTCCCGTTAATGCAGGACTTGCTAAAGGCGCTTTAAGGGCCAGAGCATTGTTGATAGTTGTGCTGAAATTCGGGTCGTTATTGATCGCAGCCGCTATTTCTTTCAGCGTATCCAATGTGCCAGGTGCACCGTTGATAAGTGCCGTTATAGCTGCCTTAACAAAGGCCGCATTTGCGATCTGTGTGTTGTTTGTACCGGGTTCAGGTGTCGGCGAAGTCGGCGTACCTGACAGATGTGGACTATCGAGCGGAGCTTTTGTATCAACCAAATCATGGAGAGTTTTGACAGCCAGAGGTGTAGCCGCTTTTCTTTCTTCTGTACTGCTTATTTCATTAGAGAATTCGACACCAACAGCACGGTTAACCCGGTATTTAAGCACAATCATTTCTTTAGTCACAGCCGTTGCGCCGTTAGGCACGATAACTCGACATAATTCAATTTGATTCTGCCCAATAGTATTGTCCGTACGCGCGTAAATTCTTGCAGCACTGACAGAAGATGCGCTCTCTACCTGTGTCGTTTTTACACCATGTTCAAAATTGGCTTCCAGCACAATAATGTTGGTAGCCCCAGCCTTTACCGAGACAGTCACATCTTCTATTTGCTGAACGGATATCTGAACATTATTTACATCTACTGAAGCAGCCCCTTTACCTTCTGAGTTTTCAGAAGTTATACGGACGCTCAACCCTGTGCCGGGAACTGGTTCAAATCCACAGTAAAAGCCCGGCAAAACAATATTTTTAAGTTTTCTGTTAAGAGCCGAACTACTATAGAGTTCGAAATATTGAACATCAGCAAGCAACGGCTGTGAGACACCAGAGGATAGTGTCATTATGTTGTTCGTTTTATCAGCACCCATAATCACCCCTCAACTTGCTCGATTGTCATGAGAATACTGTAACGTTTACCTTTATAGAGGGTGTCTTGCTGGGTGCAAAGCACAGCAAAAGCCTGTTCCTCAGCATCAACAAGCACAAGCGTGTTAAAGTCGTAAGGCGTGTTATCCGGCATTCTTTCTTGAGGGAAGGCTGCATTGATAGTGATAATCCCATCCACACTGGACAATATCAGATCGGACACAGCAAACTGTTGAGCGTTTCTCAATTTAAAATCGAGTGGAATGTCCGCTATATTCCAGCCTCCTGCACCATTAGCAGTTACCAGACTAGATTTGCACCAATACGCCTTAGAGATAACAAAACGCGCACCTTTGCCGATCGCCGACTCAGCGCGGCGTGAATAATAGTAGGAAAGCAATTGCGCCTTATACAGGCGGTTACCATCTCTTGCCTTTAAATTTTCAGCCATACGAACATAGCCCCTTCATAAGCAATGAACCAAAGGAGAGTATGCTCAGTTTGTGATTTCCGTTGTTCTTCCCCCGCATTTGGGGGAAGAATTATTAAACAGGTTGAAGGTGGTAATCCAAAGGCCACGCATCGAGTGGGGTTACATCAAGATGTAATTGCTTTTCTGCCGTTCTGTTCTGTATGGCGTTAAGAGAAATATTGTTTACCTGGCAGGAGGTATCACTACGGGATAGCATATCAGCCATACTCTCAGTAACATAAACACCTTCAATTACCGAAACATCCGTAGACAAGCAATTTAGTATTTCTGCCACTTCAGGGAATACAGCACTAAGCCGAAACGAGACGCCATCAAAAACAATATGCAATGGCAACAAAGGGGCTATTACTGTTTCGAAGTCAGATAACAATTTCTGCACAGCGGCTTCTTTATCCTGCTCTCCATATGAGCGATATAGCTTGTTCTGATCAACAACGACCAGCCCCCTTGATGTCAGGAAGAACTCACCGAATTGAGCCTGTGCCGTAGGTATTTCTATTTCGGTCGCAAAATATGAACCATAGGGGTGTTTTTCTATATTTACAGGTGCATACAGCGGTTCCCAACTAACAGGAATACAACCGAATTCACGCCAGAATGTCTGCTCAATAGGCAAGATAGTGCCTTTAAAGTGCACTTCATCTAAACGTTGCGCCAGCAGCATTGGCCTACGGTCCTTATCTTTTTCAGTGATAACGAAAAAACGCCCGTATTCAGCAATGCGGGCATCCATATCCTCACTGTCCATAGTGAAGAAGGATTTTCTGTTACTTATTCTTGTTAATATTGGTTCTACTGCCTCATTCCAGACATCCTGTAAAGCGTCTATAAATGCACTCCAGAGATGTGAATCCTGTTTTACTTTAGTTAATCGTTCCTTAAGCCAATTATCTTTCATGCTAACCTCATTACGGGTAAGAAATGCTGAACGTTGAAGATTTTACGTTAAGATAAATGAAGTCATTAAAGTAAACAGCATCTTTCATATTTTGTATTGTTATGTCGTAAGACAGAAACATATCCAGAGACTCTATTACTCGCCAAATATCTTTAACTTTTACCTGTGCATAACATTGTTGGGAATCATCATCACTCTGTAGTAATAAACTGAATGATGACGAATCACGGCCAAAATTATCTTCCAATGCTGCTTTAATAGCATTTTGAGCATCGTCTATCAGAACATTTTTACGTGCAATACCTATAAAATTTATAGTAAATGGCTGTTCATTTGTATCTACATACTCGAACCGCTTGTTCAACTCATTTGGAACATTCTCTAGAGCTTTCAGTATTTCTGATTTTAGCTGAGCCTGGCTTACACCCGGCTTATGTCCGCAAAAGAAAATTTTGTTGATGTTTCGAACGTCAAACCCAGTTATTTTCTCTTGTAACGCTTCGCCCCAAACGTTCAACCATGAAGTTCCATGAACAACATTCTGAATGAATTGGCGATAATCACCGCCCCATACCACTTGTTCATCGTATGCAACATAATACTGAGCACGATTTCGAGTTTCTTCTGTAGTTTCCATACCACTACCACCGGTAATGATCGAATCAGTTTTAAACTCTAGTGACTCCACATATTGAGCGATATTTCCAGCCGGTTCTAACTTTTGTCCTTCAGCCAAAGTATAGTCGCCAAGGCTAGCCATAACATCGATTCGAACCTGACAGCCTGCTGGAGGCATCATACCCATAGAACCATCACCAAACTTGACTCCAAGTTGTTCTGTAGGTTTATATGCCAATGAATAGTGCTTACTCTTGTCTCTGGACATTCTAAATAATGGGTTATATGTCCATTTTTCTTCTACTCCATCTGTAATAACATAAACATCCAGGCTAGAGACTTCTTTTGTTAACTCTCTGGAAAGCAACAATGTCAGAAATAAAGTTTCCTTCTCAATATCAAATGTAATGCTAACAGCTTCATGCTGTTTAGTTTCTACGCCAGAAACAGTTCCTCCAGCAGGAATTACAACACTGTTAATAATTGCCAAAGGTGTTTGGTCATTGGCAAGCAATTCAGCCCCGGCTGGTAACGTAATATCCCGATCAGTTTTATTGGTTATAGACGTTGTTCCGTATGAAGCACTAACAAATCGCCCTACGTAGCTACGGTCTTCAGCAACCGCTAAAATACTTGAGCGACGCGTTGCCGTTGAAATAAGTCCCTCAGTGAGGCCGCGGCTTGCAAATGTACGGGCAATATAAATAAGCTGCGATCCGAATATAGCGTGCATCTGCACAAACTGACTATTTACAAATCGTGACCACCATGTGTTTTCATTTAACTTGGCGTTAAATTTGTCCAGTAATTCTGTAATCGTCACGCGCCCACCCCACTTGATTTCTGCATAACAATATCCATGCTCCCACCTTTCGCATAAAAACTAATTAATAAAGAATCTTCAGAAATTGATGTGCAACGAATCCCCTGCACATCCAAACCTGGCAAGTCTTGTCGTAGTTTTTTCATCATTCTCCCTTCAATAGCCACTTCAACTATGTGCGAAGTTTCAGAGCCGAATGGTTCATGCTTAAATTCTTCCATTGGACTCCCCCAAGAGGGTAAACCATAAACACTCCCTTCAGGGGTTCGTAGCCACTCGTCAAGTCGGGCCATCCATGCTGCGGTACTTCCTTCTGCAATAATGACACCGCTCTCATTCGTTTGAAGTCTTGCGTCTATTTCGTAAAGCATCAGTATTAATCCTCAAGCAGAGCATCCAGCGACTGGTCATTAATAGTTGTGCTCGCACGTGGTCGCGGCTGCGGCTGCGATGTTTTGACAACATTATCCGGATCGCCTTTTGTATTGTTCTTGTTCACATTCAGCAGATCGTTCAGGATAGAGCAGATGTTATCCAGCGCCTTCAACATAGCAGGATCGTTATTTATAGTGTCAGTAGTTAATGGTTGTCTTATTCCGCTTCGTGCGAGATCGGTTACAGTAGGGAGTTGTGGCGGCATAGCAAGAAAAGGTTCTTGCACAGCTGAAGCAGAGCCAAATATGGCGTTATTGGCACCAGTTGCTATTCCCCTAATGCTATTAGCGGTTTGTTGAATCCCCCCATTCAGCCAGTCTCCAACATTTCTTGTTAATGGGCTAATAGCTCGCGCAATCGCACTATTCTGCCCAGTAGACTGCATTACAAGATCGTTCAATATCCCTGTACTATCAATCCCCCCAACAAGTCGTGAAAGGTTATCGCCAACGGCAGGAATTACTGCGGTTCCTGCCTGTTTAAGCCCTGACACCGTGGAATCAAATAGCGAACCAAAGAAGCTCTTATCCTCACCTGTAACCACCTTGTAGCCGTTGTCATAAATCTGCACATCACTTGGTGCCGTGATAGTTCGTTTTCCAGAGGTAACTACTGGCGCAGCTCCCGACATAGCCTGGTTGATTGCTAGAGCCTGCTCCTGCTGTGGGGTTTTCGGTGCTGGTGCTGCAGACGAAAAGCCCGCCATAGCCTGGTTGATTGCTAGAGCCTGCTCCTGCTGTGGGGTTTTCGGTGCTGGCGCTGCAGACGAAAAGCCCGCCATAGCCTGACTGATTGCTAGAGCCTGCTCCTGCTGTGGGGTTTTCGGTGCTGGCGCTGCAGATGAAAAGCCCGCCATAGCCTGGCTGATTGCTAGAGCCTGCTCCTGCTGTGGGGTTTTCGGTGCTGGCGCTGCAGACGAAAAGCCCGCCATAGCCTGGCTGATTGCTAGAGCCTGCTCCTGCTGTGGAGTTTTCGGAGTAGAAGGGGATACTTGATCTCCCGGAAGTAGATCAATGATTTCTGTATCGTGATTAACAGTGCGTTTTTGTTGTATGGCTGTTGCGATATCAGCCACTTGAGAAGCTTTTTTAAATCCAAAAGATTTACCGGTTAAGCCGGATATCTTTTCAGTAAGAGCCTGATCCATTCCTTTCGCTTTTTCGGAAAGCGAAGATATAGAACCAAACGAAGTAGCCGACGCAAAATCCTTTACCAGGTCCAGACTTGTTCCAGCAAGGCTGGTAGCCGCGCCGCCAAATAAATTACTTGCACCACTGATTCCGCTTTCATTTATTGCGATTAACCGCTCAAGCAAACTCGATGGAGAGCCGGTATTAACATCAGCGTTCTCTGGATTAATCGGTTGTGGTTGGTTACCTTTTTTTTGTGGCTTTTTGGCGGCCTGGGCATGTTGTGCAACTTCAATTGGCTTAGGTGTTGCTGTTGGAACTGCATTCAATACAGGTTGTGCTGGAGATGTACCATCAGCATATTTCACCTTGCGACCAACGCTATATTGCGAATCACGAGCAATTAGTTGACCGCCATTCTCTTGCTGAATTTTATTAAGCCGCGCCAATGTTTCATCGGAGAACCGCCCTTCCCAACGACCAGTATTTGCGTTGAATGCCCCAAGAGCATTCTTTATGAACTCATTGTTAACCGCCGGGTTTCCACCTTCTTTCGTCGCTATTGCACGAACTAATTGCGTCATAACCTCTGGGTTGCTGACGTCTATTTTTTCATTAGGCGAGACGCCAAGATATTTACTGACGTTATCAATATATTGATTGGTATTGTTCTCATTTGGCGGCGCCCATTTGGAAATGATGCTTGATACCGTCTGTAACTTCTGATGTCCTGCTGCGGCACTGGTGCCGTTGTAATAGCTTGACACTTGGTTTGCCAACGCCCTGATCCCTTCTTCAGGCGTGTTGAATCGAGCAAAACGCTGTTCACCTTTTGCATTCGGTGCTTCCAGCGTCGCCCCTTCCTGATTGGCGAAAACAAGGTTCCCGAGATTATTATTCCGATAATTGCGGTTTTTAGCGTTGCTGCCACCAATATTCAGATCCGCAGCAATGGTGTTACTGGTAGGCGCATTAAATTCAGCCGGGGAAGTATACCCGTGCTCACCAACACCATCTTCACCATCACGCCCGCCTTGTAGCTGTCGGCCCAGGTTATTAATTGCGGTTACCGTTTGCTTGGTGCCATCTTCAACGGCTTTCTTAACCTGCGCAGTGCCTTCGCTGCTTGATGAGAACGATTCTTTTAGGCTGCTGAATACGGTTTTTGTCGTGTCTATAGAACTATTTATGTCACGAGCAATATCTCCAGTGTTAAAATTCTGAAGTTTTTCACCTGCCCCTTCAAAGCCTAACGCAGAAATCCCTTTGCCTATTAGGTTGGTTGCACCCGACACTAAGCCGCCCATATCAAGCACATTAGCTGCTGCATAAGCGGTTTTTTGCTGTGTGGATACAGCATTATCATCACTTAAGCCAAAGGCTGCCTTTTGCGCCTCTGTATCTGTGTAACCATCTATGGCGTCATATCCAGCCATTGCCAGCGAACCGATGATAGGGACCGCTCTTGCCGCTGTGGATGCTGCTGATTTAACACCTATTTTTGCAGCACTTTTGAGGGCTACAGATTCAGTTTTTTTCTTTGCAATGGCTTCGCCGGTTTTAATGGTGGCATCTTCAGCCACAACACCAGCTGACTTCACGGCCTTAGCAGTATTTTTTGTTTCCTTTGCAATCCCCTTTGATGTATCGCTGATAGTGCTTACATCTTTGGGTTTGCTGATCTTATTTTTAACTACTTTTGCTGCTCCGACACCAGTGCCAGCCGCAGCGCTACCGGCAGCAACTTTTTCGCCAGCGGAGAGTGCTTTTTTCCCAAGATTGCGTCCTTTCCTTTTCGATTTGTTCCGTTTATTTTTTCCCGTCTGATCACCAATATTGATTTTATTTCTTCTGCTTGCTCGATTTTTCCAGAGATCACTTAAGCCGAACTTATTTCCAGAAGACACTGATTTCCGAAGCTTAACTATCTCGTCAGAAACATTTTCCAGACCATCAATTATTTTGTTGTCATTGGTCTGAAGGATTTTGGTTTGCTCTTCTACTGCTTGTGCGGATTTTGTCTCAACAGCGTTATTGAACGCTTTTGCAGATGTTGCTTTTTGAGAATTCACCGCCGCCGGATAAGTAATTACTGGTGATATTGCTTTCGAGGTTGATGTTTCTTTTTTCCCCTTTTCTACCCATTCTTTAAGAGATTCTGCTTTACCTGTGATCTCTTTAGTTATGTCGTACATGCCACGAGCCGCCATCCAGAACGGCCCACCAGCACCGACACCAGCTGCATTTGTTAAAGACTCTTCACTGGAAGACCGATTGCCATCTACCCCCATAATGGAACCTAGCTTTCTGAGAAAGCCAGCTTGTAATTTTGCGTCGGCTTTACGTGCGTTCTGCAATTCTTTTTTTCTGGCTACATCCTCATTGCTTTTTTGGGATACAAAACGTCCATTACTATCCCGCAGCGGGCCTTTTAGACTTTGGGGGGATTGTGGTTCAAGAGGGGCTGAATTAGCAGCTACCGGTATAAAACCGTCCGATTTTCGGATGGTCTGACGTGATTGCACGGAGCGAACACTTTCTGGTGTGTTCGTTGCAACGATAGAGCGGTCCACGGTTTGGTTTAACGGTGCCCTTTCCTTTTTAGCAGGGAGACGTTTTTTATATGGGTTAGTTTGGACATCTCTAACGCTATCAGATGTACTTTGCTCGTACTCTTTACGCCTGCGTGATAGTCTGTTGCTAACTCTGCCTTGCCTTTCGGCCTGTTGAGTTATGGTGCTTGCCCCAGAAAGAATGGCATCTTTGATCTCAGCAAGAGCCTTAAGTTCGTTTGTGCTCGCCCCCTGAATAGCGTCAATTATTGCGATACGGTCTTTATTCTCTTTCAAAATAACCTCTCTTTTACCAGCGGCGACAACGTTTCCCGGCTTGAGCTTTGTATTTTTCTTCCAGGGCTTTTGACATATGGAGTGCTCGCCATTGTGGCAATTGTTCAACGTCACTAACGGGCTGATATCCATACAGAGTCAGGTTGTTAATAATGGTTAGCCATCCATTCAGATCTAATTGATGGGATAAACTCTCTATTGAGAAAGGGGACGTACAGTGTGGTTGTCACATCTGCACCCTCCTTAGCGTTTTTGCAATGTTGCGGAGGCAGGATCAGTCGGCTTGAGCCTCTCTCAATAGACATTTTCAGGCCGTGGCGTAGGTCTTTTTGCATAAGCTGTATGCGAGCCACAAGCGGGGTAAATTCGGTTTCAAGCGCCATGCTTTCAATGATGTCAAAGCGTCGGTTAGCGGCCTGCGTGAAGTCCTCCGGATCGTCTTCAAGCGCCGTGCATAAAGCGAGTTCAGCAATTCGCATCCGTGCCACGCCAGCACTGTATTCGGGGCTTTTCATATCAGGAAGTGACGCTCGCATTCGTTCAAGGAGTTCCGCGCCTTTCCCGGTTAATGGTTTAAGTATCCAGTCAGTTGGTACTCCATTTACTGGTACGTTGGTTTTCACGTAAGGAGGTACAGTGAGTATTTCTACTGTTTGGGCCAGGTCGCTCAGGTTAATATCTGCATGATGCGTATTACCGCAGTGACTGCACTCATAGGAGTAGGTCATTACTGCATCGGGGCGCGAATTAACAAATATCCACCAAAGAGCAGTTCTGCGATCCTGAACTGTCCAGTTAGCACTGTCGTTAATTTCACCATCCTGCATAGAGTTAAGGTACTCTGTAGTAGTTGCCTCATCTTCTGCCGGGTTCAGGTCAGAATATTTCAGCGCATCCTTCACGGTAGGGGCGTGGAACTGAATTTCTGTCTCAGGACGGGAAGGCAATGGGAATTTTGGAATGTTCAATTATTCCTCCGAAAAGCAGGTATCTGTTCATTTTCCAGAGGATAGGGAGTGTGTGATTTGCGATGGGGATTGAATGAAGATCTTTGCCGGTCGAGAAGCGATTATTGAGGGTGATTTTTACACCTTAAGTGACGCTACTCACATATCCACAGAGTATTTTTATAAACCTTTTTCCATTTTTAATCCTTTTTAGATCCTTTTTAGGCGTCGCTGGAGCCAGTAGTGGCGCGGGCTGTAGAGGAGGCTGGTGTAAGATTTGCCCTCAATTAAATACGGTCGGTGTAAGATTTGCCCTCAGAAGGTGTAAGATTTGCCCTCAAAAGGTGTAGTAATTGCCCTCAAAGTGATGTAAAAATTGCCCTCACCATTTGAAGGATCACACAGGGTTATGAACAGAGCGGAATTAACAGCAAAAGCCGTCAGCCTGATTGAGTCAGCGACACCTATTAGTCGTAGTTTGGCACAAGCCAATGAGATCACGGAGGCTGCTTATCACCTGACTCGCGACCAAAAGCGACTGTTGTTTATTGTGGTGGGAAGACTTCGCTATGCTTCTAAGGATGGCGTTCTTGGTTCAGGTGCCTGTGAGTTGACGGTCAACGAATATGCAGAGATGTATAATTTGCCCTCTGCTGAAGCCAGCAAGGATATTCGTAAGGCCATTTCAGGTCTTAGCGAGAAGAAAGTTACGATATATAACCCTGATGAATCGACCGAATCAGAAGACAGTTATGAGTCTTATCCCTGGATGATTAAGGATGCCTATTCACCACGTCGCGGGACTTACATTATTCATCTTAATCCATATCTCATGCCGTTTTTTACTCTGCTTGATAAGAGATTCACAAGGCTGAATTTTACCGAAGTATCTCGCCTTACAAATCCTTATTCTATGCGGCTTTATGAGTCCTTATGCCAGTACAGGAAGGATGATGGAAGCGGCTTTGCCATACTTGGCGTCGAATGGATGCGGGAGCGTTATGGGTTACCAAAAAGCTATCAGCGGTATGCCGAATTTAAGAGAAGTTTTTTAACGAAGGCTGTAGCAGAGATTGAAAAAAATACAAAAATGAAAATAGTCTTCTCAGAGGTGACGGAAGGCGGCAAAGTTACCAGGATAAAATTTACCTATCAGCAGTCTTAAGGGCAATTTTTACACCCCTCTCAAGGTGTAGAATTTGCCCTTAACGATCGGCAATTGAGGGCAATTTTTACATCTTAATTGCATGTATCTTGTTATTAGCAAGTTGTGTTTTTATATAACGTATTGATATGTAAGGACTATGTAAAAATCGCCCTCAACCAATATCGTGCGTATCGTGCATTCTTATTGCGCTTTTTTATTATCATTCACTGTGTTAACTGATTGATATTATTGAAATGTGTAAAGAATGCCTTCATTACAGATGAATTGATGATGTAAAAAATGCCCTCAAAATTGCGCTACCTTCCCTACCCGCTATCGTTGAGGGCGTGGGTGCTGACGGGAAATGAGCAACCCTCCAGCACACATAATTAAAGCTATTCAGAATTTGATCACTCCACTCACAGCCCCCTTTAACGCACTTGTAGCCATGCCAGCGGCACCGTTGACCAAAGCAGAAACACCTGAGCCTGCGGATGTGTATTTCTGGAAAGTGATTGGGTATGACAAGAACTCTGACACCTGATCACGTGAGCGTGTGATTTCCCCAAGTTGCGTAGGAAATACGCGCATTTCTTCTTCCAGTTCTTTTCCGCCGTCCTGAGTCACCCGGTAGACACGGATTTTCATCAGATATTCAGGAGGAAGGTTTATTGTTCCATCAGGATTTGTTACACGAGAACGACGCTCTTTGAACCAGTCCATGATCTTGCCATCTTCGGTATCCCTCACGGTCATAGTGACCGGTCCGGCGCTAACATAGGTTGGCTTGCTGAATTCTACGCTGCCGATCACCTTGCTTTCTGTCTCAATGTTTCCACTGCTGTAGGTGATATCCTTCACGAACATATCGAAGCCGTTCAGGCCATCCACTTCAACGGTCCACTGCCACCCCTGGGCGTAACGGATACGCATAGCGGCAGCAACAATATTTTTCCCGTAGGCAATATCGCTACTGTAATTCCCGCTTACCCCGCCGCCTGATATGGCTTTATCAAGAATGTCGCTAATGAGGTTGCTGGTGAATGATTTCGTGTTAAATGACAATGCGGTGGTCAACGTTCTACCAACGCTGCTGAAAATACTCACTCTGCGCCTCCAGCGTTAAAAAATGGTAGCCCCCGGAATAATGGCCCGGTTTGAGGACATTTTTTCCTCAATCTCCTGCACGCGGGCATATAGCGTGGCTTCATCGGGCAGATCGGAGTAGTCAAATTTCCCGTCGATGGACGCTCTACGCTGCCGGGCGACATTTCTTACATTGATAAGCGCCTCCAGATATTCCTCCAGCATTCCAATGATTGCAGGAGGCACTTGCCATTCATCCAGCTCTCTGTCGCGTAGATTAACCAGATACAGCATTCGAAAAGGCCAGCGTTCTGAACCTGTTAGCTCTAATTCAATAAATCCGGATAATTCATCCGAATAGACCAACAAGCCGTTGTTGTCGGTAACATGAACCAGAGAGAGATAATCTTCTGGCAACGGGATTGCAGTACCACCAGCTTTTTCAAGTTTTAACGTTTTCACTACCCCTGCCCTGTCCTGATACGTGGTCAGAGCTTTGATCAGGAATGCTTTCAACGTTTCTTCTTCACGCACAAGCAGCGGATTAAATCGCTCTTTAACGCTTTCTAATAATTCAATTGGTGTCATTGTTGCCTACAACTCAATAACAAGGATGTTCCCGCCACAAGGGCGGGATAGGGATTATTCCGCCCAGTTGTAAACAATGCGCAGGGAAGGTTTAACGACCGCCGTTACGTCTTCGGATGAGAAGTCCACGGCGTCGGAATACACTTTGCAATGAGAATATGTGCGGGTCAGACCTTTATGGTTACCGCTATTCGATTCAGCCGCCGCCTGTAAGGTAATTTCCAGATATTCTTTTCCGTATACCATCTGTTTTACAGCGGCGAGAACTGCGCCTTCGATAGTTTCCGCGCATGTGACCTGAAATTCACCAGAGTTGCGTAATGGTCCGTGCTGGTTGAATTTCATGCCACCAGGGGCGTAATCCTCCACATCTTCACGTGTCATTTCTGGTAACTGAGCTGTACGAACTAGTACAGACAGATGTTCGTAACCCTTAATGGTCATCCAATATTCAGAACCAATAAGTTTTTCGCCTGCAGCCAGGTTTTTATTAAACCGGGATTTTAGAAAGGCCATATCGGCTTTTGTATTTGCAAAACCGGACATAAATACTCCTACACAAAAACAGATGAGATATTGCTACGGTTGATCGATGTGTTACCGCTGCATTGCAGGGTTACCGTGTTATGAGTGAAATAGCCTTCCGGTGTGCGCGGGGCGTCCAGTTGGTAACTCACGCTTTTGATAACAACGTCGGTAAGGGCTATGTTCCTACCTATGTTTAACGTTACTGTCTCCGGGCGACGACCGAATGGCGCTACATTGTTCAGTTCCGGCGATTCCATCTTCAGCAATGCTGTAATGGCTGCGTTCACTTCAAGTTGCGCGTTCGTTGTCGCCATGAAATCAATTACCAGATTAAATTCAGGCGGTTGCTGACCTTCCCAAACAAGCATTGAGTTGAAGAGGGTTTTTGTTGTTACGCCGGTTGCGGTCTGAAGCGTATCTGCAAGAGAGCCAGCCGCAGCGCTAATACCGCCAAGCAAACCTCCTACTGACTGGTTTTCAAATGGTGATTGCCACATTGATGACAGTTCTGCGGTAGATCCTTCACCGATATAACCGACGACCATATCCTCTGAAGAGAGGATATAAACCTTCATTAACGGACTTATTCCGTCAGGCATTATCGCGCCGCAAATCAAACGCTATTTCTCCCAGGTAGAGGCCACCTTTGCAGGCGACCTATGTCACTTACAAACCGCGTTTTTTGCGAATGCGCATTGATTTTTTGCGGTTGATATTCGCTACGGATGTATGTGCTTTGCGGCGTGCTTTTTTCAGCGCCTGTTTTTGCAATGACGTCATGCGGCGAGGACGCGGGCGTTTACGGATGATGGTAACCTTGCCATCACGAACCACTTTTTTACGTACCGCTTCCAGCATTGCGCTATCACCACCAGCAACGGTGTAAATGGCAATAGCTGTTTCCATCATGTCGGTGTCGCTTTCGGAAAGAGCGTCATAAACACGTTCGGCAGCTGAGTCATCTTCATCGTCGATCATTTCGGTTACATCGTCCTGATCAGCGCCAAGCGCAACAGCTGCATCAGCAAGAGCTGCGAGAGCATCGTTATAAGCATCGATTTGCTCATCGGTGAAATCGGTGTCTTCATCGATATCAGCCAGGCCAGCCATAGTGATTGCTAATGCATCAAATGAGTCAGCCTCCGGATCACCATCTTCAACCCAACCAGCAAGCATGGAAGCTGCCAGGCTGCGCATATCACCTTGTGCACGGGATTCAACCGCTTCCATCATCGCGGTTTCAATGTCGCCTTTGGGCTTTGGTTGAGTGTCCTTTCCTTTCTGTCCTGCGCTTTCCAGCATGGCGTTATCATTATTGTCCTGCGTGGATTTATCACCGCTTTCAAAGCAGCCAGAACCGAAAATCGCACGCATAAAAGGATCAGCAGTATAATTTTTCATATTCAAACCTCTCTCCCCCGCATCATTTAGCGGGGGTTATAAATCAGCGCATCAGAATTGGCTTACCGACGATTCGGCGAGCTGTGCCGGTCGGACAAACAGACCAGGACACTTCCCACAGATCGATGTCCTTTTGGACAACCTGAACAACATATGGATCTTCACCCTGGGACTTGTCTCGTGGAGTAACCAGCGCACCGGCTGCAACGTAACGGTCAAGCAATTCAGTCATTGCTTTCATTAGCGTTTCTTTGGTAATGCCATCCGGTTCGTGCTTAATCGCCTGAGCTACTTCATAGAAATCTCTGGCGATGGCGTTCATCAAGGAAGACACATGCTGGAATCGCAGATAGTTGTTTTTGCTGTAAGTTGTTAAAGAGTCGTCAATGTAAACGGACCCGTCAGCAGCAACTGAAACTGGATTAATGCGCGCAAGAACGAACGCTTCACGATCAACTGCACCGATATTTGGAATTCGGGCAATGTTCTGTCGATCAATAATCGCGCGTGATATACCTGCCGGTGCGTAATGCCAACCACCAACATCCGGTACCAGCGCCACTCCTTTTGCCTTCGCTACGAATGCGTCGCAGCTAATGCCATAGACGACATTCATTCCAGTGAAAGTATCTCGGCAGGAGAGCGGGAAGTAGTAACGGCTTGGTTGATGTGAGCCGCCAAAACTATGGCTTTTCGCTTCTGAAATAGCGTTTTCAGGTGTCTGGTTGCCCTTCAGGTCATAGAACATGTCTACGCGAACATCTTCAGCCAGCTTTTTGATTGCGGCTAAGGCGGATGCGTCATAACAACCCAATGACAGCAATGCGGTGTAATTAACCTCTGAAGCTTCGAGAACCTTTAATGCTTCCAGATAGTCTGCAGCGTTAATTTCGGATAGATTTCCATCAGTACCACCTTCAAAAGCTACATCCTCAAAAATGAGTTGAGCAGCGGATGCTTCTGCATTATCTGCCAGTACGGCACCAATGCGAGTGGACTGGCTTTCAAGCAGTGTCGGAATCCATGCTGGTTGGCCCATGTCGTTGGTGCCTTCTGGATTGAAAGACACTTGGTGGCTTTCCAGCACCTCAATGGACCCATCGGTTTGTTTTTCTTTCAGCGTCAGCGTAAAGAGTTCGCTTTCTTCATCATCGCGAGTTAGTGATAACGTGCGATTTTGAGATGCATCACCATCTTTGATGAAGAATAATGCCTTCTCTTCACCTTTAATCTGGGGCGTCTCTTTGGGTGTGAAGGTCACTGATTGAGTCGTTGCAGTTGAAGCAACACCAACGCTTAATGTGACACCTGGATTTACTGTGGTTTCAGTTGGTTCAACGGAAAGTTCTTTACTCGCCTTTGCCGCTTTTGCTCTGCCCACAACGGAAACAGAAATACCCGGCACCTTCATGTCTTTAGCGCAAACTCGAACGACATATCCAGAGCCGCCTTTTACTGCACGCTCCACGTGGCGATATGGTTCAAATGCCGCGCCCTGGCGAGGGTGAATCGGTGAACCTAATACGCTTTGATAAGTCGTATCGTCAACTTTCAGTACCTTACCCGGTGCGCCACGACGCGATATTACAAGCCCAGCAAAGACGGATGCGCCACCGCTGGTATTGGTGAGGGTAGCGTCAGCATTTACTGACATTACAGCAACGCCAGCTGCCTGCCCTACCGAAAAACTAATCTTATTCATGCTGGTTCTTATCCTCTAAAGCGAGAGAACGAGGCAAGGCTACCCACGGTTAATGGGCAGCCTCTGATCAGGATTCGCTTACCGTGAAGTTATCGCCTACGGTTACTTCTTTCGTAGTTGGTTCAACACTGACGGTGCTTACGCTTTTATGTGCCTCCCTAACAGTGACTGTGCACTGTGCGGTTTTATTGCCGTCATTTGTTTTGATTGTCAGCACTGCCTGCCCGGCCTTAAGAGCGGTACATGTAGTGCCATCAACCCGGACAATTTCAGGGTGATCTGACTCAACAGTGAAAGATTTGTCTGTTGCGTCAGATGGCGTGATAGTTACTTGAATGTTTGCCATTTTTTCTCCTGAACGCCCCTTAATCAGGGGCGTGTTTTTGCCTTACTTCTGCTTTGTTTTTTTCTGTGCCTTTGAAGTGTTCGCGGCGATAGTTTCACCTTCATCTACGTCAAGTGACGTTGGTGATACCGACACGTTCGCCACCATCACTTTTTTTCGTTAACCTTGCCTGTCAGCATGTCGAAAGCACCTTCTTTGGCACGAGTCAGACGCAGGCGGGTGAAGTAGTTTTCACCGTTGCGAGGATGTACTTCGTTGATGGCACTGCCCCAGAGAGTGGTACGGTTAACGAGAGACGGATTGGTTTCGTGAACGTAAGGGATTGCTGGGACTGCATCACCAGCAATCAGACCGGCTTTACCAATGCCTTCGCCACGCCCATAGAAGAAGATGTCATCCAGCCCGAAGTCATATCCCTGTGCCTGGAATTGCTCACAGACAGGTTGCGGCACTTCGTAAATACGAATCGTGCCAAACAGGGTGCCGATGTACTGTACATACGGCGACTGAACGTAACCTGGTGCGATCTGGAAGTGCTGTGGAGGCAGAGAGCGCAGGAAGTTCGCGGCGTCACTACCAGCAAAGCCGCCACGAATACCCGTTGTCAGGGTACGATTTGCCATTTCTTGAGACAGAGCGTTTACTACGTGACGCAGGAGGCCGACCCAGGACTCATAGTTTTGAGCTTCCGGCAGAGCCACATCAAATTCACGACCATAAACGGTATGGAATACCAGGGTGCGCAGACGCATGATGTCGGTTTCATGGGAGATCCAGTTACGCATCGCGGAGAACTGAAGTGCCGCTAATTCAAGGCCGTGCTCACGGCTTAAATCGGATGCGGACATTACCGTGTGTTCGGAAGCAAGTACGTACTGGGACGGACGAACTTCGTACTTACGCATAGCCTGGTTGATCACCGGAATCAGGCTTGGATTGCGCTCGATGTTAATTTCGACCTGAACAGCAATTTCAGTACCTTCTGGCGGAGCCTGGGTAAATGTAATGTCAATGACACCAGTGTCATAGGCAACTTTGGCAGTCGCTGAGAAAGTATTACCTTTGCTGTCTTTAGCATTGAAATAAAGGTTGCCATCGCCGTCGTCAACTTTGGACGGTTTGCGGTTGATCAGCAGTTTGTTATAACCAGCGCGAAGCGGGCAGGATTGTCCCTCAAATTTTTGGATGTTGAACTGGAAGGTTTTGGTGCTGCCATCCCCTTTAGTGGAAAGGGCATACAGGCGCTTCATTTGAGAATAAACACCAGCTGACTGCATATTCAGTTCGTCACCTTGGTTGAAGGTGCCGAATTTTGTGCCTGCTACGTTGACCAGTTCATAAATATTTGACTCGTCACGATCACAAGGAACAAAAGTACAGGCATCACTGGTAGCAGCGCCCAGAGAGGCAGGCAGAATTAGAGCAGCATATTGAGCAACTTTCATTACGCCGTCAGAGCTACGCATTGATTGCGCGACAGACTCAAACATTGCCTTACCCGTGCCTTCATGGGTATCACTGGCACATTCAGTCATCAGGCGCTCAAGAGCCATGTGTGCGTTCGCCAGGATGTCACTTGCCGGGTAATGACCATGTTGACGTTTATACTCATGCAGAGACATAGCCCACCCACCAGTGATCTGACGAGCGACCTCTGGATTTACGCCTTCAAACATAGGCACTTTCTGGATTGCTTTATCCAGGTTTTCCATCATTACTGCCTGGTCAGCAATCATGTTGCCTGCTGCATCGGTGGTCGGATCGACGGTCATAGCCATGACGCTTGCCGCCCGATTCATAATCTCGCGCTCGCGATCACGAGCTGGCTGAATGTTTTTATTCACGGTTAAGCCCTAAATTCGGGCGCGGCGTGAAGGTTCTTTTGACGGGCTAACAATACTTACTTTGTGATTTAGTCAATAGGTTTAGTAAAATAAAATCTATTAACACTCATGTTGTTATGTGATTTAATTTTAGTTTTCTAACACAAATCATTAGAGTTATGGCGTATCGAATCTTTGTTTCGTATAAAAATGGCGCTAAGAGCCACTCTCTGAACACAACAAGTCGCTTTCTTGTTGAGGCGCAGTTGGCATCAATTCTTGCCGAAAGTGAGATACTCTCGCTCGCTGAACGGATCGTTATCCAGTTTTCTGGTAGAGATATACTCAATGTCCCCGCCCTCACCCCGGCATCCGAAGTTATGGAATCAATTAAATGGCCTGTATGCGGATGTCCTGCCAGGGTTGAAGAGCCGGTAACTGCAACGCTCTACATGCCGAAAGCTGTAAGAGATTGGCTTGCTATGGTTGGCAATGGGAAAGTCAGTGCTGGACTTCGCAAGTTAATTGAAATGGCAGATATTCCTGAGTTAAAAAATGCATGGCGACAATGAGTAAACAAGGGACAAAATGAGTCACGTTAACCCATCAAAAACACAATATCGCTTAATGCTGGCGATCGCGTCAGCTATACCAGCCAGCCTGAATCCCCCGACAGGCTATCCCGCTGTTGTTGATGATTGTTTTCAGTATTACGGAGAAGACATCCTGAGCCAGTCAAAAGCGCTCAAGCAGTTATGTAAGGCTGGTATTCTTCACTGTATCGGAGATCCGGACGATTTTGTTGTTATGCTGGCGGATCGTGACTCTTTTCTACTGTCCTGGAAAGCTGGTGCGCGCGAAGCACGTTTGGGGAATGGTATTGGTTACATAGACTATAGCGATTGTCCGCTGGCATTTGCTGGTGGATATATGCATTGGCATGAGCGAAATAGGGGCCGTCAGCGTCAGTATCGTTTGAGTGACTTTAACGTCTGTCACGGTTTCGAAGAAGCTGACAGCCAGGACATCTGGCTTCAGGAGCCTTGATCCCCCTTCCCTTCCCAAATCTCCCTGTTTCTTTGGTTATTCAGTGCGTTTCGTTGGTTGCATTCGTCGATCGTGCTGAATAACTGTTCAGCGTATGTCGGATACTTGTTTAACAGCACTGGCGTGTCTTCTGGCACTAAACAAGGGGAGTAATCAATCAGATTTGCCTGCGGCCTGCTGGTGGCTTCTACGGTAATTTTCACTGGCACGCTGGTTGATGGCTTTTGCCCGTTCCCGCTGCATCCTGATAACGTCATCAGGCACACGCACATCGTTAATCCCAGCACGGCGTAACGCATTTTCAAGGCGAGTGATTTCATTCTGGCTTTCCTCCCGTTGTTTGATTAGGTTGGCATTCAGTTCTGCTGTTTTGCGCTGGTACTCCTTTTCCAGTGCTTTAATTCTTTCGTTTTCGGTCAGCATGGCTGAGCGAGCGTTCTCACTTAACTGTAATGCGGTAGAAAGTGTGTTGTTCGTGCTTTCCAGTTGTGATTTTGAGTCTTCAAGCGATCGGACATACCTGATGTGTTCGATAACTGCCGTCGTTGTTCGGTAAATTCCAGAAATGGCTAAAAGCGCAATTACAATCAAAATTATCTTTTTCAAAACCATCCTCTTCAGGTTCATTTTTGGTGTTAAACATGTACCAATTCACATCCTTTTGTGTTCCTAAGTGGTGTTGCTATTGTTCCTTTTTGGTGTTCTTTTGGAGCGCATCGATAACGCCTTGTGGCATGATTAAACTGATTGCCGGACTCATTACTGCATCATCCAGTAGAGAACCAGTTAACGTGATGGCGACAGCGTTCTCTAAACCTTTGGTTGCCTGAGTGGTTGACGTTTTAATGCGACCTGTAAGGGCTACGACACTCTCACTTGCTGAGTTAATTTCGGAGAGTAAAACTTCGGCGGCTGTCACGGCTTCCCGTAAAGCATCAATTTCATCCTGAGTAATGACTGGAGCCTGAGCGCCCCCAGCACCACCCTGTCCACCATTGCTATAACCACCAGCACTTCCAGCAGCTTCTATTTTTGCGTTAATGGCGTTCATGGCGGTTTTCAGAGCATCAAGTTTTAGCGCCGTCAATGCGTCCGTTAGAGATTGCGGAATGGAAACATTCCCCATCCCCTCAACAAGGGCGAAAGCAGGTATGGGGGTCAGCTCGTTACCTTTTACGTAGCATTCCCAGCCAATCTTCATCTGTAACAGCTCTGATGGCTTGGTGTATGGGGAAAGAGAATCAGCCAGTAATGAAGACGCTTTGCTGGCCTCATTGAGCTGTTCAGAAAAGCCAAGCAATTGAGTAGTCCAGGCCGAAACAGAATCAGGATAGGCTTTATCGGCGTGAACTATTCCCTGTATGGCGCTGGCGAGCGATGAGGCTTTTACAGAAGCTGCCCGGCTTATGGTTATAGATTCTGGTGTAGAGATACCGGCATCTGACAGAATTTTGAAGGCTTTAACTTCACCTATTGAATCAAGCATTATGCAACCTGAAAAATATCCTCGCCGTTGGCGATAACAGAACCACAAGAAAGCGGATCGCCTACACAGACAACTCCCTTTCCACCTATCGAAAACCATACTCGCGTCGATACAGCTGCCCCTGGATGTGCACTGTTACCGTCAGTGTGACTGGGAAACATGGCACCATCTACAACAATTGGCTTACCGTTAACGGTGAACCAGGGAACAGTTTCAGCTACCAGTCGCGGCGGAAATCCTCCGTGACCAGAACAAAGGGTGTCGCTGGTGGCTATTGCGCTCATTCTTCACCTCCTGGTTATCCTCCTATTGTCATCACTTTGTTATTTCGTCATTCAAACTGAGAGTTAAATTTCGGAATATTTTTGTATTCTCAATTCATTCTCAAATAAATCTCACTGTCAGACCATCATTCATTGGGTGATTAAGATATTCTCAAAATGAACTCAATAATCACTCTTTTTTATCTCTTTTGGTGTGGATTTTTGGGTGCTTCTCTTTTAAAATTGCATTTTGATTCTCAAATGTGTCTCAGAAGTGGAGCAAGAAGATGCGCATTTTTATCGATGATGGTTCAACCAATATCAAAATGCTGTGGGAGCACGACGGGGAAACTCGCACTCACATCAGCCCTAACAGCTTTAAGCGCGGATGGTCAGCAACATTTGGTGCGGGCAAGCCGTTTAACTATGTCATTGACGACGAAAAGTATTCGTATGATTTGATCTCGCCAGATGTTCTGCCGACGAATAACGTGGAATGGCAATACAGCCCGCTTAACGTCCTGGCTGTTCACCATGCCCTGCTGACAAGTGGCATTGAGCCGCAGGAAGTAGAAATTGTGGTCACGCTGCCTCTGGCGGAGTTTTACGACGACGACGCGCAATACAATCTCGATAACATCGAGCGCAAGAAAGCCAGCCTTATGCGCCCCGTCACGCTGAATAAAGGCAATGTGTTCACGATTAAGAAAGTTACGGTACGCCCGGAGTCTATTCCGGCAGGAATTGGCCTGTGCGACAATCTGAACCCTGCCCATTCTGTTCTTATCGTCGATTTGGGTGGAACTACCCTTGATGTTTCAATGGTCGCCGGGCAAATGACGGCAGTTTCCCGTGTTTTTGGCGATTCGAATCTTGGCGTCTCTCTGGTTACCAGGGAAGTAAGGCAAGCACTTGCCAGAGCCAATACCGAAACGTCAAATTACAATGTCGATCAGCTCATTATTAACCGCCACGATGAAGATTATCTGAACGACAATATCAATGACCCATCAGCGATTGGTGATGTGAAAAAGGCCATTGCCGCAAGCATTGACCGTCTGCGTACCCGCGTTCTTGATGTGATTGGCGACTTTAAAGGATATACGCATGTCATGGTGATCGGTGGTGGCGCACCGCTGGTGGCAGATGCAATTCGCGAGCAAGTTAATATTCGTGATGACCGTTTCTTCGTGGCGGATGACCCGCAACTTGCTCTTGTTCATGGCCTGAAAGCAATCGGTTAACGAGGTAATGTCCATGTCTCAGGAACGTAAGAAAGTGATGATTTATCTTCGCCCAGAGGCTTATGCTAATGAAAAGGCGGCGAGCGAGAAGATAAAAAAACATAGCGATATGGCAAGAACCGCATTGTTGGCAGGGCTTGCGCTGGGAGAAGTCGATAGCAGGCTTCCAGGATTACTGGCTTCCCTGCTGACCGAAGATAATAATCCGGAGCTGATCCGAAAAATGCTGGCATCCTTCCTGGAACTACCAGCTGCGGTTGAGGAGCGCCCTGCCTCCATTGAGCCAGTGAAGGAGCAAGTTGTTGCCAAAAGCGCGTCGGCGCGCAATCTGGCTGACTCTCTACCTGATTGACAGAAGATGTGCTGGTTTAAGGCTGCAAATTGCAGCCTTTTTTATGCCTTAATGGTGCCTAATTGGTGTTTATCTGGCACCAGTTAGGTGCTGTTATGGTGCAGTTTTGTATCTGGTTCCAATTTGGGGCTGATTTCGTGTTAAATAGGATGCAATATAAGGTGTATTTGGTCTGATTGATGTTATACTTTGCCAAACATTCATGACTCCATTATAGAGCCTGTCCCGCATCAAAAAGGCTCTTATCTGGAACCGTTTTGATACCAAAATCACACCGAGGAACGGATATGATTATATTGGTAGTCAGCCAAAAAGGTGGCTGTGGAAAATCAACCACAAGCGTAAACATCTGTGCGGAGCTTGCCCGCGCAAATAAGGATGTAGTGTTACTAGATGCAGACAAGCAAGGAACAGCTGCCCGCTGGGCAGCTGACCGTAACACGGCAGAGGTTTCTCCTGTTATTCATTGTGTCCAGAAGTTTGGTAATATTCGAGAAACACTTCTCGATCTGGATAAGCGTTATGAATTTGTAGTTGTTGATACAGCCGGGCGCGATAGCAAAGAGATGCGTACAGGCATAACCGCTGCAGATATTGTGTTGGTCCCATTCAGACCATCTCAACCAGATTTAGACACGCTGGCACACTTTGTTGAAGTGTTTGAAGAGGCTTTGGACCTGATGCCTAATCCTAGCATTAAGGCGTTCGCAGTCTTAACAATGGCCCCATCCAATCCGGTTGTGAATGAAACCAATGAGGCCAAAGAGTACCTGGCTGAATATCCGCAACTGAAGTTGCTGAAAACCATCATTCGTGATCGTAAGGTTTACCGCGATTGCATGGCTGAAGGGAAGGGCGTTGTTGAGATGGACAACGGGAAAGCTAAAGGTGAAATCCAGATGTTGGTTAAGGAGTTATTAAGTGATTAAGCCTCGTAAATCGGTAAAAGCCCCCGAAGTAAAAGACCCCGATCTTGAACGCCGAATTGAGGATTTTGCCAGTAAGGCTGATTTGGTGCCAGGTGAGCAACCAGAAGACAACAAAGTGCTCGATAAGGACGCTCCACGTGATTTTAAATCTATTCGTGTTGGTTTCAATGAATACGAGTACCAGGTACTTGATGCGTTAAGTAAAAAGCATAATCGCAGCAAATTGAATATGATCCGCCATGCTATCCTCATGTTAGCGGAGTCTGAGGAAGCAAAATAAAGTCTTTCAGGTTGGTTTTAGAACTTAAAAAGTCTTGAACCAAAGGTGCACCAATACACCACTAATTTGGTGCACCTTTACATCCTTTTTGGTTCCAATTGTGTACCATTTGTCATTAATTTACTTATGCGCAAAAGTGGGCTTCATGAAAAAGCTCATTATTGAAATAACGATAGAAAGCAATTTCTAATCAACTAGTGGTTGTCAGCCTATTCGGCTTATAAGATCATACGCTGTTATACGTAGTTTACGCTTTGAGGAATCCACAATGAGTGAGGCAGAAGCCCGCCCGACTAACTTTATTCGTCAGATCATCGATGAAGATCTGGCCAGTGGTAAGCACACCACAGTACATACCCGTTTCCCGCCGGAACCGAATGGCTATCTGCATATTGGTCATGCGAAATCTATCTGCCTGAACTTCGGGATCGCCCAGGACTATAAAGGCCAGTGCAACCTGCGTTTCGACGACACTAACCCGGTAAAAGAAGATATCGAGTATGTTGAGTCGATCAAAAACGACGTTGAGTGGTTAGGTTTTCACTGGTCTGGTAACGTCCGTTACTCCTCCGATTATTTTGATCAGCTCCACGCCTATGCGATCGAACTGATCAATAAAGGCCTGGCGTACGTTGATGAACTGACGCCGGAACAGATCCGCGAATACCGCGGCACCCTGACGCAGCCGGGTAAAAACAGCCCGTACCGCGACCGCAGCGTTGAAGAGAACCTGGCGCTGTTCGAAAAAATGCGTACCGGTGGTTTTGAAGAAGGTAAAGCCTGCCTGCGTGCGAAAATCGACATGGCGTCGCCATTTATCGTAATGCGCGATCCGGTGCTGTACCGCATTAAATTTGCTGAACACCACCAGACTGGCAACAAGTGGTGCATCTACCCGATGTACGACTTCACCCATTGCATCAGCGATGCGCTGGAAGGTATTACGCACTCTCTGTGTACGCTTGAGTTCCAGGACAACCGTCGCCTGTACGACTGGGTGCTGGACAACATCACCATTCCTGTTCACCCGCGCCAGTACGAATTCTCGCGCCTGAATCTGGAATACACCGTGATGTCCAAGCGTAAGCTGAACCTGCTGGTGACCGACAAGCACGTTGAAGGCTGGGATGACCCGCGTATGCCGACCATTTCCGGTCTGCGTCGTCGTGGTTACACTGCGGCTTCTATTCGTGAGTTCTGCAAACGCATCGGCGTGACCAAGCAGGACAACACCATTGAGATGGCGTCGCTGGAATCCTGCATCCGTGAAGATCTCAACGAAAATGCGCCGCGCGCAATGGCGGTTATCGATCCGGTGAAACTGGTTATCGAAAACTACCAGGGCGAAGGCGAAATGGTCACCATGCCGAACCATCCGAACAAACCGGAAATGGGTAGCCGTCAGGTGCCGTTTAGCGGTGAGATTTGGATCGACCGCGCCGATTTCCGCGAAGAAGCTAACAAGCAGTACAAACGTCTGGTGCTGGGTAAAGAAGTGCGTCTGCGTAATGCTTACGTCATTAAGGCTGAACGCGTGGAGAAAGATGCCGAAGGCAATATCACCACCATCTTCTGTACTTATGACGCCGACACCTTAAGCAAAGATCCGGCAGATGGTCGTAAAGTGAAAGGCGTTATTCACTGGGTGAGCGCGGCACATGCGCTGCCGGTTGAAATCCGCCTGTACGATCGTCTGTTCAGCGTGCCGAACCCAGGTGCTGCGGATGATTTCCTGTCGGTGATTAACCCGGAATCGCTGGTGATCAAACAGGGTTTTGCTGAACCGTCGCTGAAAGAAGCGGTAGCGGGTAAAGCATTCCAGTTTGAGCGTGAAGGTTATTTCTGCCTCGACAGCCGCCATTCTACGGCGGAAAAACCGGTATTTAACCGCACCGTTGGGCTGCGTGATACCTGGGCGAAGTTAGGTTAATAGGTATTTCGCCACATAAAAAAGTAAACGCCGCTACTGCGGCGTTTTTTACTTCATTATTGCAATTATATCGTTAGCAACTACACGTGTTGACGCCTTGCAGGACACCGACCGTCTGGCTGCCATATGATGTACTTTAAACCCGTTTCCTTCATATAGTTCACGGATGTTTGGCGCACCACTATTTGTTATCACTACCTTAGCGCCGCGCTGGTGGGCTTCCACCAATAGAGATACCAGCCGTTTCTGTTCGTCGAAACGGAAGCTATTTCCTGAATAACTGGTAAACCCTTCTGTATCCGGCAGCGGTTCATACGGCGGATCGCAAAAAATCACATCGCCTTCACCAGCCGCCTCGATGACGCCAGCAAAGTCACCTGATACAAAGGACGTGTTTTTGAGTACGTCATCAGCCAAAAATGCCTCCATCTCTGCATGTGGGAAGTAGGGCGCTTTGTATTTGCCATACCCCACGTTGAACTCGCCATTTTGGTTGTACCGCGTTACGCCATTAAAACAGTGCCGATTAAGGTACAAAAAGGCGGCAGCATGATGTAGCTGGTCATACTTTCCTCTGTTAAATGCCTCACGCACTTCGAGGTAAGCGTCAGCGTTGTTGTAATTTTGGAAAAAACTATATGACAGCGTGACGAGCGAATGTCCTTCTCGCTGCAATGTCTGATAGAAGTTAATCAGGTCACCGTTAATATCATTAAGCAGGTTGTGGCAAAATCCTGCATTCGTAAATACGGAACCGCCACCAACGAATGGTTCTATTAACCGCTTACCGTGTGGTAGATGCTCAAGCACTGTAGGCAATTCTGAGAATTTACCACCTACCCATTTGAATATCGGACGCTCATATTCATCCGGAGTCCGAATGGTGCGCATATAGCTAATTTCAGCCATCGTATCCTGTTTTTCTATGGCTATGCTTGCTATAGATTTACTCATAGAGCACCCCCTTATTCGCTTCGAAAACTGCCTTTGCGAATCCATGTGGAGTAGCACTTCGAAAATTAGCCCTGTCAGGCCCTGGTGGCGCGGCATGGATTCTGTTATCTGGCTTGCCTAATGATTCGTCCATTAGGGCATCAGGCATGACAAAGCCCTGGCCGCTCCAGAGGCATGTTTTTTTGGTGTAGTTATCTTCCTGACAATATGCAGTGAAGAAGTAAGGGTGAAAGATGTGATCTGGCTTACGCCAGAATGTCGATATTTTGCTGACCGGATTTTCAATCATGTACGGACAACCGATCATCTTTGCAATGTCATAACACTGCCAGACAACCTGCATTGCTTTGAACTGGAAAAACGGATCTTTGTCAGCCTTATGCGCAAACCAGCGCGCACCGGAAACAGCAAGGTCCGTGCACGGCGGAAAACCAGCTAAAAACACAATACGTTGTAAATTATTTCGGAGAAAAGCATAAACTTCATCACTATCGATAATCGCACTGATACGTGTCAGAACTGCGCCTGATTGCATCAGCTCATCTCTGGTCTCTGCGTGTTGTGGATCGACGATAACAGCATCTATACCATGCTCCAGCCAGGGGGCGACCATTTTCCCCGTGAAATCACAAAGACTCACCATCAGAGGTCTATTGTTAACGTTCAGCTTCACCACCAACGGCCTCCACCAGCGAAGTGAACATCGCGGATAATTCAGCAGTAAACAGGATAAAGTCAGCGTCAAATCGTTGCGCAACATCCTCTCGATCAATATCGTCGTTCTGGTCGTACAATTCGTCGCTGAACGACAAAGCCTTGATACTCATATCGTCATTCAGTCTGAAAAATGCACGGTCTTGCCAGTTAACCGCAACTGTGGTTGCAACCTTACCAGCTTCTATATGACTCATGATCTCGTCGGATAGCAGGTCCACTTTTTTGCAGCGGACCGCGCCGCCATCATCAAGCAATGCTTTTAAGGTCGCTTCCTCACCGGCACGGAAACCGTTCGGGAAGCCATTTTTAATCCAGCCAGTGATGGTCAGTTCTAATGGGTCTTTCGGAGAGAAGGGGACAACGGGCAAGCTGCCAAGCGATTTCCGTAACAAAGCCAGCTGATCCTCTGCTTTTTTAGCACTGCTGGCCTCGACAAAAACCAGATGATTGCTTCGGTCTATCAGGATTTTAGCGACTGATTTTCTCGTGAAAGCACGAGGAAGCAGAGAGTGAAGCACTTCATCCTTCAGCGAATCTTTTTCAGTCTTCTTCAGCTTTCTGTCTTGCTCTTCTTCAAGTGTCAGGATTTTTTTCTGTAACTCTTCTTTGAGCACTTGAGAGGGTAGGATTTTTTCCTCTCGTTTATGCTGTATCAGAAGAAAACCCTGGTATTCATGGGTGAGGTTGTCACCAAGAACGGAGGTCCAACCAGCTTTAGCCATATCCTGAGAACCGCATGGGGTAAACACAAACTTGCTAAGGGCTGCATTTACTTCTGCAGTATCCCAGCTAACTTCGCGTGAAAGACGATAGATGAAGATATTTTTGAAAGCGACTGATCTCATGTCTCACCATTTGTGTTAGAAAATACATATTAATTATCTAACACAAATGGGTGCATTTTCTATCCTTTCTTGAAATCGAAGTTGCCAGCAGTGGCCTGAAAGGTTCCTCCTGCCTTGAAAGCTATGTCTCCGTTAGCGGTGACAGCTATATTTTCCCCATTAACATTGATGTTGTTGGCTGATTTGACGTTAACACTCCCTCCTGCATTCACGATTACATCAGCCGGACCAATGATATATATCTGCCCGGACTCATTCATGCCAATCCTTGAGCCTGCTGCCGTATTGGCAATTTCATAGCCGCCACCAGCAGTTCGTACTTCAAGAATATTGTTGCGGTGAATAACGAAGTCTTTCGTTGCTGAGATTTGGGGGCGGGGAGGTGCTCCATCTACTTCCGGCGGCGTCCAGCCGTTGCCTTTGCCAGATGCTTCTGGTGCAACGTTTGGAATTCCTCCCGGTGCATCCTGAGCGGCACCAACTATCATTGGGCGTCTGGTGTCTATTCGACCGTTAACATCTAAATAAGGAAACTCTACCCAGACCAGGTCACCTTTGACTGTAGGTACAAAAGCGTTCCCGATGGGTAACTGGTATTCCGCCCAGGGTAGATCGTCATCAGGAACGCCATTCCAGTCAGGTAAAACACGGACTTGAGCACGCATAAGCCCTGCCGGGTGCACAGTTCCAACAATTTGCGCTCTACGCTTCATTTGTTAGGCACTCCCAATATCATTCGTGTTGTGTAGCCTACGCGGTCCTCAAAGTGCGCAACATTTTTTACTATCAGCTTACGGGGCATTGATTCATCAATGCGGTTTTCCTGGTCATAGCGGTATACGATAATCTCTATTACCATCCCCGGTTTTATATCAGGATTGCCTGCGACTTCTATATCCATTTTGGGGACGAGAGACAGCTGCATATTGCGAAGAGTTTCCATATCAGAGTCGGATATATAACGCACTGGGAGTGAGCTATCGCCATATTCGACGTAGCCATCGGTCATGGAATACCCAACAAAACGATATTGATTCTTTGCTGTTGTCGCATGTTCCTGTTGGAGTAGGCGCATTTTGGACAAAGTGTATTCTGCTTTAGGGTTATTCCCCTCGTAGGTAAATGATGGCGTTTGCTTCATCAGATCAGCCAGGGTGTAAAAGTTAAATTCCCCCCGACATACCCAACACAATGCACCTTTGTCTCGCGCTATCTCCGAAAGCATTTTTGACGGTTTGTCACCGGCATTCAGATGATATGTAACTGCGCGTTTTAGCACGCTGCTGGTAATTTTAAGTTTGCCGGAATATGCCTTGAATATAGCGTCTGGTGTTTTGTTGGTATGTAAATTTGTGCGCGGGGAGGGGATCTTAAACCTGCGCACGTCTTCACTGACAGCAATAACGGTAACAACATCACCAGCCAGCATTGCAGACGTAACAAAGAAATCTGTTTTAAAAGTGCCTGCATTACCGTTTGGATCGCCCATTTCAGCCACCAGCGATGCACCGTATTTGGCTTTCCAGTCATCAATTACGGTGCCGGTAGCGTCATGAATTTCCAGTTTTAGCAAAGGGGCTTTGAGGCTGGTTTTTTCTACATATACTGCGGTAAAAATCCAGTCTCGTGGCACTTTGTTATCGTTAATGAGCACTGACTGTAGAAAATATTGTTGTAACTCCTGGGCCACTTATCACCCCATAGATATCGAGGTTTCGGTAATAATACGTTTTGCGTCCAACTCCCATGCTGTGATCACGTCTGCAATCACACTTATCGGCGCTTGTGTGGCATAAATACGCTCTTCTCCAATTGGTGCTGAAACATCCGTAAAGCCGACTTCTTTGGCATCCTGTATCGAGCAAATCAGCGGGACCGGGACACGAACAAGGTGAGTGGTTGCTTCAAATTGTGTACCTGTCATCAGGCGAAGCCGTGCGCCCAGCGAATTACACATCAGACTCATGGTCGCTTTATCAGTTGCCATTAACGTAACGTCATACGTCAGAATGGCCTGGGTGTATTCCAGTTCTGCTAAAGGCATTCCGGTATCCGGTTCGCAAAAACTGGCTACTTTTTTGCGGTCAATCTGCTGATCATCGTTGATATAATTGATATCCATAGTGCGTGAGATATTGACCAGGGGGAGAGCATCCCGGTTAATGTTCTGGTTTTCAGGTTTTCTCCCTTGCCCGGCATTTGCGCGACGAACTGCTTTAAGAAACTCGATCGCATTGTCGAAACGGGCCACATAGACACGCTCTGCTGGTGGACGATTCAGGAATGACGCAAAGCGTTTTTCTTCCGGCGCGGGGGCCACCAGTAAGATATCAGAAAAAATGTTGCTGATTAGCGTCGCAAACGCGTTATCCACGTTTTCAAAGCCCGTGGTCTGGAATTTTCCTGTGCGTGAGGTTTGCCATTCACCTGTTCGCGCCAGGAGGGTTTTATTTGAAGTCATTCGATCACTCCGTTTTGAGTCGTATCAAAATTCCTGGCAGGTATGCAGTAGTAAAGCGAACCAACATGCTGTGTGCCGTAGCTAAAAATACGGTGCACGTACCACCAGCGGCGCGCTACGCCGTTTACCATCTCTTCATTCCATTCAAGAATTGAGCCGACGGGGACGTTATTTGCTGCAATACGCAGAATCAGAACATCATCGGTTAAGCCATCCTGCTCACCGTCTGCGTCAATCGCATGGAAAGAGTCACGCCCGTCAGGGTTATCCAGCACATAAACGATTTCAGGTTCCTGGTAAGTCAGTTCGCGTTGGTTGTTATCCAGTTCAGTGAATGACTCTTCTCCTGTTTCGTCGCTGACTACCCCATATGTGCCAACATCTGGTCGATATAAGAGAGCCTGAAACGCGTCTGGGCTGGATTCAATAATCAGCATCCAGTCTGCGCGGATTTGGTCGTTAAAGGCTTTATGCCCGTTATAGCGTGCTTTTAACTGTGGAGTCGGTTCTCTGCCAGCCAGGGAAGATGGAAGTATGGCTATATCTGATTCGCCAGCATCCGGAGTAAGGCCACCGTTGCTATCAGCAAAATTATCATGGCTATCAGCTTGGGCGGCGGGTTGCTCTTCCAGAATGCTGAATGAATCCGAACCGGTATTGCCATGTTCCGGCGCGCCTCCTGCATTCGCTTCAATCGGCGCTGGCGTTTCTCTCTGCGTGCTGTCATGTTCTGACTCCTTACTTGCCAGGTTTGCATCGTCAGCAAACCATTCGTCAAAACGGCCCATAAGCATCCTCAAAGGTCGATCTGTCAGGTATCGAAAGGAAGATTTTCTGGAGATTGTGATTTTGGATGAAGGAGGGGGAATTCATAAAATGCACTTGCGCACAGTGCAACGGTGCGCTATAGTTATGGCATTCGGTAATCATCACGGAGGATCAAATGACTAATGACCAAAAAAATTAACATAAAGGATTTCAGGGATGCGTGGCTTGATGATTTTTTTGAATTTTCAACACCACATAGAAAGATACCTCCTGATATTCATATGACATTGTCACGGAAGTTGGACATTATCAATGCCGCAACTACCTGTAAGGATTTAAGATCACCACCAGGTAATCGGTATGAGGAACTGTCAGGGAAGCTAAATGGCTATTCATCAGTAAGGGTGAATAAGCAATATAGGTTAATTTTTAAGTGGGTTAACGGAAAGGCCGAGGACTTGTATCTCGACCCTCACAAATACTAAAACAGATACCCGGTTACGGACCGGGTTCTGACCAGAGTCCACTTAATACGCACGCTAGTAAGGGCAAAAAATGAAACAGGCAACCAGAAAACCGACGACCGTAGGTGATATCCTGCTGTACGAATACCTGGAGCCGTTAGAGCTGAAGATCAACGAGTTAGCAGAAATACTTCATGTTCATCGTAACACCGTAAGTGCTCTTGTTAATAACAATCGTAAGCTAACGATGGATATGGCATATCGCCTGGCAAAAGCATTCGATACTTCTGTAGATTTTTGGATTAATCTTCAGACCGCAGTAGATCTGTGGGAAGTCGAAAATGATATGCGCGTTCAGGAAGAGTTAAGTCGTATCAATACTGCTGAAAAATTTATTTCTCAGCGGAACCTGAATAAAAAAGCAGCCTGATATAGTAAAACACATACAAAAAGCCCACTTAGCAAGTGGGCTTTCCTTTGTAATTAATGAACATTAAACCTATCCGTACAGAACAAGATTATGAGGCCGCACTGCGTGCGGTCGAACCGATGTTCGATAACGAACCGGAAATGAATACTCCGGAAGGTGATTTCTTTGAGGTTATGAGTCTTCTCATTGAGGAGTACGAGAAGAAACATTACCCAATTCAACCACCATCACCTGTTGAATCTTTTAACTATCCATAATAAAAGTAATCAGGATAAGCTATGATGTCAGAAAAAGTTAAAGATAATCCGTCTATAAATGAAACAGAACTAAAATCATTTTCTGAAATAATAAAAGATAAAATATTTAACAAGGTTTTTGCATATGTTGTCATTTCTTTTCTAATTTTTAACTGGAAGGATATTTTAATTATATTAAAGTCAAAGGACGACATCCTATATACATTATCTATTGTTTCTGTTGGTGGTAATGTCCCGTTCATTGATAATTGGATTGTATCCCCGTGGGTTTATCACGTTGTAATCCCATTTGTTTATGGAGTATTTGCATCTGTGTTAGCTCCTGTTCTCACACTGAAGATATCTAAGCTAACAAGTAAATTATACACTGAAATAAGATATTTAGATGAAGTTGCTGATTATGATAAAAGAATAGAATTGCAAAGAAAGAAAACAAAGTTAAATCAAGCAACCAATGACGCTAAATATTCAAAACAAATCTTAGATGAAAATGAAAATAAACTTAATGACTTGGTTACGAAACAGCGAGAAATTTGTGGCGCGATAAAACTATTGCATACTGATGTTGGCAGTATTATTGAACTATATAAAAATAAGGGGGTTAGCATTGAATCTCCGCAAGATTTATGTGATTTTATAGTCGCTATAAAAAGCACATCATTCTATAATGATGACAAGCATTTTAATAAATTGGTGTCTGATATTTCCAGTTTGTTTGATAATACTGGAATTGATCTTTCAAAAAAATGAAAGCCCAGCATAAACTACTAGGCTATGTGTGGTTTATGCTTTTTTTACATACTCCATGAACATTTTTTCAGCTTGTGCTGGTGGTGTTCCAGCCATGACAAGCGCATCAATGAACGCCTGCTTCTTCAGTGCGAACTGATCGGCAAGGCGTTGCTGAAGCTCCTTGTTTTTCTGTTTCTCACGTTGCAAGGCCGCTTCTTTTGCTGCCGCCCGTTTTTTCTGTGCATCTGACAACTTTCTGGCCTTGGTCAATTGGTCACGTAGTTTGTCGATCTTGCCGTTGTCCTTTGCCAGTTTTGTACTTAAAGCTGCCTGGCGCTTCTGATAGAGCCTCCATTCGCGTTTGGCGGCTTCAACGTTCGTTTTACTGCTACGATTGCGATTAAACTCCTTCTCGTCTTCTTTTGAGAAGTGTTTGGTTGTACGGCGGCGATCATCACCAAATGCAATTTGCGTTGCAGCCTTTTGTAGCGCACGAGCAATACTCATTTGCCAACTGGCGGACTGTAACCGCGTCATTGAGTGGATCACGTGTTTACAGGCGACGCCTTGCAGCTTCGGGTTGCGAACTTTTGGATAGGCGTATTCTTTTGGCGGTGCCAGGGCAAAGTTACCCGCAGTGGCGATGTAACGATACCAGTATTGATGACGACCACAGTCACAATCGAAAGACACTCGCCCGGCGCACAGTGATTTAGTGATTTTGAGAGCTGATTTATCGTCTTCTGCGATGTCATCAACCATCTGATCCCATTCTTCAAAGCGTATCCGGACGATATGGTGCTGGTGGACGGATATATCCGATGCTTCTACGCGGATATTAATCACATTGTGGCGAAGAGATACGGGTGTAGCTCTTTTGATACCAGATCCGTCATCCACGGCGTTATTTGCACGCTTAATATCGATTGCCTGGCTGGATGCCACCAGCTGGGCGTATGTGATGCCAGCCGTCTTGCTGTCGTATTTTTCGCGCGTTTTACTCCGTAGCTTTTCGAAACCTTTCAGGTCGTCTCGCGTGAAGAACGTGCCGCCTTTTTTCTTCCCTAACTTGAGAATATCTTCGGCGGATTTGTTCCTCAGTCTACCTGGCGTCAGCGTCCGGTGAGCTTGTCGGCGCTTACGGGTTTGTTCTTTCCTGATAAGCTCGAATAAACGCGTGAAGTCCTTAGAGGACAGGCCGTCAGTGATATAGCGCCCGTCCTGGTTTTTCAGGAAATCAGGCATTTTCTATCTCCGGTTCCGCGCTCGCGTAATCACGGATCTTGTTCCTCAGCCATGCCACATCAGGAAGAGTTAACGTGGTCCCTGCGGGCATTTCTTCCATTTCTGACTCATGGCCCACCAGCACCCGGAATACCCAGCGCAAATCTGCATTGCCATACGCCCGGTAGGCTGCAAGATCTGAACGATATACTTCATCAATCTTTATCGTGTACTGGAAATTATCAGAGTGATACTCCGATACCCGCTTAATCATTTCCTGGTGAAACAGCGCACGAAAAATATCGTCTTCAATGTACCTATCGTCGAGTCTGCTATAGCCCATAACAAAGCCTCTCAGTCATAACCTGGGGGAAACTGTATGCAGGGTGTGAAATGCGAGAAACAGACAGGCCACCAGTTCAGGGGGATGTGGTTCATAAATCCCCTCACTGGTGACAAGTGACTTTCATTAATCTTTATGCGGGGGCCAGCTTCATTTGCTGGCATTAGATTAAAAATTAAACGGAGTGAATGACATGGATGTTATCTTCGAATTATTAATGCTAATTGATCTGTTTATGAACGCTTCATTGACCACTCAAATACTCGCGTCAATATTTTTGTTACTCTTCTACCTGGTATTGAGGGAGTTAACAAAGCTACTAATGTGATCAAAGTATCACGGTATCTTCATCAACTTCTTTCCCAGTCAGTGACTTTGGCTGGGAGGTGCCTGCTTTAACTTTTTCATGCCCAATAATGGACAGGAACGAAGCGAGTATGCCTGTTTTTTGCTCTTTCTCGACTGTACCGATCATCTGCTCTACGTAATCCGCACTGGCAACGTTGTGGTATACGGTTGCGTAGCAACACAGGATCATCAGAATATGCTCCGGCCTGATATCCTGCCAGTTCACCCGGTAGACTTCTTCTCCGTTACCGTTGTATTCGGTGTCAACGATGGAGTCAGGGATTTCGAAAGCACCTTTGTTATTTTGCGGCAGGGATAATAGCTTCTGGAGTTTTAACTCTCTGTATCTTTCCATCCCGACGATGATTGCTGCTCTGCCATCGGCATGACGGGTCTTGAGAGTCACCTGGCTTGCTCCGGTGCCAGCGGAGATCGTTGGCGTAATTTCGTCTACCAGTACCTTAAATTTGCTTTTCCGCAGGGCTGCTATAGCTGGAGGAATTTTTTGCTTTTGCTCCAATGCTGACGCGGGGAGGGGTTTTACTTCGTTAATAATGAGAGCACCGTCTTTCAGTATTGCAGTGAGCATTTGAGGCTTGCTGGTGGTCAGGCTGAATATTGCGATCTTTTCCATTGTCCTTCCTCCACGGATGACGGATACAAAAAAAGGCCGCACATGGCGGCCTGCTTTGGCGTTATGACTCCCTACCGCGCTTCGGCTGAAAGTTAATCGTCAAAAGAACCTTCAACGGGAGCCGTTAGCGCGATGGATTATGTGCAGTTTGTGATTTCCAAAATAGTGTCAACCACTTTTTGTGGATTTTATTTTTGACCGAAATTTGGCCTAAATCATGTTGATTTTGCTGATTATTTTTATAACATAAAAGTCATTTTGATTGCATGAAGGACGGTGCAGTGAAGTTAAGGGTTTTAGGGACCGCGCTCGCGGCTAAGATGGTAAAGTATGGAGTTAATGAAATGTTTTTTATAAAAAATGGGAAAAGATGTTCCTCAACAATACTTGCTACTGTTGTTGCTCTCTCTGTTCCCACATTTGCCTTTGCTTATGATTTTAGCAAAATTGACTGTAATGCCCCTAAAACCAGACAGATGTTAATCGATGATTATAATGAACTGCTTAAGGACGATCAGGAAGCAATCTCTGTAATTGATGCTTATAATCAGATCAATGAGATAAGAGAAAAAAATAAGCTCCAATGTCTGGGAACGTATGAATTCTCTGATGGAAGTGCGCTTAGGGTTAGATATAAGTTATATTTAAATAGCCTCGGCACACCCATATATGAATTTGCTCCAGTTGAGGAATTAACGCAAGATGATGTAAGCGCATCTATTCATAATTCCCCTGCAACTCCTGCAAGCATGGCTGGACATGATAAAAAAAATAATGGTGAAACGTATGCCTGTAAGGTGGCTGTAACTTACAAGGGGGAGCGTTCTAACTATATGGGGGATTCCGGAACATGGGATCGTGTGATTACTGACTATGGCACTTATTTTTCATGGGATTTGCCACGCGGAAACCGAGGCAACAGCACAGGTCAGGATGCTTTTAGTGGCATGGACGAATCAAAGCCTGTATTAGAAAATCAGCTAGTGAGAAAGGAAACTGAAAAAGATGGTAGCGTGGTTGATGAATTTAGGACTGATGTAAGTTATGGGGAAAAACAACCAGTTCATAAGTTTGTATATGCTCGTAGAATAAAACCTACAGGCATGAGAGAGTATTATGTTACGGATTTAACAGACAAGCGGGCGTTTATGTTTCTGAATTGTCAGAGAGATTCGTGATTGACATAGCAGGCTTACTATTAAGCCTGCTTTTTGGCTTTACTCGGTAATAGTTTTGCAGTTGTTTTGATTTAATGACAATCCTAGCTTGCTAGCAGCCAACTCATTTTCTGTGTGAGAACCAGCAAAAATGAAGCCTTGTTTTATCTTATTTACGGTGAAATATTTATTATACATGAACGCCCAGATAAATGAGGCAATCCACGGGCCAATTCCGGCTGTGAGGAATGCCAGTATCAGCATCACTACAAATACCCCAATAAAAGTTATAAAGTCTTTCCTGAACAAAGCTGGAAAAGCACCAAACAAGAATGTAGTCCAGGAAAAACCATAAAAACCGGTGATTGATTCGCCAGTTTGAGGGTTTTCAAGTTTAATTTTAGTAGCCACGATTATCATCCTTTTACATAAAAAACATATAGTTATAGTGCTGTGTGAGATTCTAATGTTACTAATTTACACTTTGTAATGCAATTAAATAACTTTAGGCAGTGGAAGTAACTATTCGTGGCAGACTATCGTTAAGACCTTTCAATTAGAGTGAAGCGAGCAGCAAAAATGCAGGGTTCTTCGGGAAGGTATGAGCGCGCCTCTGATTCGGTAGCAGCCATGACGCAGATATACAGGTGCTTTTGGCAGGAATAGAAACGCCAGATAAATTCAGAATGAGTTGGGGTAGGGATAGTAGCCATATTGGCAGCCTCCTTTTGCTAATTTAAGGAGCTACCGCGTGAGGTTCCAATCTCAATGGCGGTAGCACTGACTGGGTTGGAACTACCGGCGCAAAAGGGAACCGGCCTGCCTTTCGGCAGCCCAGCCAGCACTACCATTGATCTCTGAGCTAAACGCTACGTATGGCTGTGCGATGGCATGACACAAAAAAAAAGACGCTTTCGGCGTCTGTGTCGCCTTTTGCATTATCCGGGGTTCCAATCCCGGCACCCGTTTTTCTAAGGTGCCGTAGAAATATACCCCACGATAATGCCAGGGCGCAACAGTCAGTATTTTATGCTTTGGCGGATTTCTTCCGGGCTTGCTTGCAGGCGTAGGCCATTGCTTTAGCTTTCACTTCATCCAGCTTCCCGGTGATCACTTCTTTTCCGAGAGTGACAAACCAGTCATAGCAACCGCCAGTAATGTTCTTGATTTGAAAGTTGAGGTAGCGAACAGTCATTTTGACACCCCCAGCGCGAGTAAAGAATGCAGATTATCGCGTGAGTGGTGGACGACGAGTGATGGGAAAAGACTGTAGTTGTTCATAGTGTAGTGACTCCTTGCTTTCGGAGCCGCCATCGACTGTTCCACGGTCTGGTGGCGGCGCAATAAAGGCTGGAACACCGTGAGTCAACGGGGGCTTTTCAGCCACCTATATTGCACCGCCATAGGTATGGCGGCGGCAATAATACGAAAAACTAAACAGTTTGTCTCAAAAAGTTGACCGGTGTGCCAATCGGTAGTGAATGTACATCGGAGAAATTTACAATTCAACTTAAAATGTTAGAAAACTAATTTATCAATTCAATCGCCATCTGATATAACGTCATTTCATCGGCATTGTGCCGCATGAAATCTGCTTTTCCGCCTATTTTTCCGTCAGCATGAACAGGGACCAGCCAGGGATATTGTTCTCGGACCTCGGCTGGCGCTGCGTACTGGTGGTGCCATTTACACAAAGGGAGGACATATTTATGCGCGTTCTCTGCCGTTCTCCCGAAGATATGGTGCAGGGATACCACTGGGCTATGTTGCCCGTGAATATGGCAGGCAATGCAGGGGAGAGTACCGATAGCGGTCTGTATCCGGCGTTCATCGGCTGTGAGTGATCTGCCCTTCAGGCCGCGTGACGTGCGTGTTTTTTTGGACGGAGCGGATACAGTTTTCTCTTTTCTCCGCTGGTCATATTGCTTTGCTTTTTCAATTCTCTTTTGCCGATATTCAGGCGATGCGGCTTTTTCTCTCGCTCGTTGCTGCTGGCGTTGAGCTTGTTGAAGGCGCTTTGCCCTTTGTTCCTCTCGCCAGGCTGGGTCAGCCAATTTTTGCATGGCTTTTTGTCTCTGTTTCTCCCAATAGCTCTGTTTCTGCATGATGGCTGCCTCTTACTTTTCAGCTATTTTTCTATGATTGATCAAAACAGTTAGATATTCAAAATTGATTTTCTAACACAAAACATTAATATCATTCCTGATAACTGTTTGGAGGACATGATGCTTATAGCTTTAAGTGCGATCCACCAGCCATCTGTGAATGAGATTGGCCTGTTCTATGTGTTGTTTTTCGGGGCGTTGGCGCTACTTGAGCTTGGTATTGAGCTTTTCGCAGTGCTTATGTTTTGCGTCACGATTTTGGGGAAATTTTGATGGTGAAACGTGTTTTGAAAATTTACATCGCGGGGCCGATGACTGGTTATCCAGATTACAACCGTGCGGCGTTTAATGCGAAAGCGAGCGAGCTGATGGCTGAAGGGCATATCGTTCTGAATCCAGCGGTGTTACCTGGTGGCCTTTGCCAGAGTGAATACATGGATATTTGCCTGGCAATGGTGCGTTCTGCTGATGCGATCTATTTGCTCAATCAATGGGAAGAATCGGTTGGTGCTCGTGCAGAGCACGCGCTGGCTGAAAAGCTGGGGCTGACTGTAATTTATGAGTCACCAACCAACATTGAATGCCAGGTTGCTCCACATATTTACCGGGAACTGGTCAATGCACTGCGTGATATCGCTGCTGTATATCACGGCACAGAACAGCTTCGTGAGCGTTTAGCCCATACCATTTCCTATTACCTTTCTTTATCTCATGAGCACAAGCTCCGCCAGAAGGTAATGATCAAATTTATCATGAGGTTATCGAAATCCCTGGCAAACGCCGATCCAAAGAATCCATTACCGAAAGAGGCAATGAATTACCTGAAGTCCTGCAACGTTGTTTCTGAAGATGGCGTTCTTTTGGTTAGAAGGAGTTCTGCGTGAGCTGGCGGGGATGGGGAAGGGCAGAAATCATGATACTCCGCCAGTGCGCCGGAACTATGACGGTCGAGAGTATTGGGAAGCTGATCGGTCGTACCGGTGATGCCGTCAGGACTAAAGCGCGGGAGTTGGGGATCAGCATGATTCTGAAAGGAGACTTTCATCCGTCAGCCAAATACCGGCAGAGCGATATAGAACTGGCACGGCAGCTTCATCAGTGTGGTGTTCCCCGCCGTGAGATCGCGGAAAAACTCGAAATGCCCCTGGGCATGATTAATCAGTACGTTTATTTCGAAAGGAGAGTGTATGAAGTCTGAAGGTTTAACGCCCGCACAACTGGCAGAGCGTAACGCTGAGTATGTAACGGAAATTTCCCGACTTGAGAAAGAGCGCGCGGCGCTGGCTGCGGAGAATGCGAGACTGAAGGCGATATGTGAGGATCGCCGCACGTTCATTATGAATGGCGTGCAGCTTGGTTTTATCAAGGTGCCAACAGTGGAAATAGATCCAGCTCTTGAAACAATTCGTATCGCCCTATCACCACAAAAAACTACTCCTGCGACCGACACTTTCCTGGATGAAGTGAAGACTGAAGCACGCAAGGAGGGCGCTTACTTTGTGGCGAACAGAATGCTGGCTGCCTGGAAAGCTGGTTTTATTGATGATACTGCGAAGAACGCCGCGGATATTGCCCGGATGATTCTTACCTCTACTGAGTTTATGGCTAATGCGCCGGAAGGCGATTTTGATCGCTCATTCTCTGATGGCGTTCTCGAAGATATCGCCGAACAGCTTCGTAAAGGAGTCATCCAGTGAGCGAGCTTTATTATCAGACGTTACGTGAACGTTTTTCACCGAAACCAGCGCCTAAATGCTCTGTTTGTGGCGAGGAAATGTCAATGCAGCGCATATCTGGATCACATGTTGTTTATGCCTGTTCTGGCATGGAGGATGACGGATGCTTCAAAACTGGACGAACTTATGCTGACGAGCATTACAAAAAATCGCGCATAACAGTAGTTGATGATAGCGATCCTGATGTGATTGAACTGCTGGACGAGAACGTGGAGATGGCTCTAACGCTTGAGAATCTGCGTGTTGAGCTGGAAGCCGCTAAAAAGTGTATTGCAGAGCTGGAAAGCAATTGCGGGGCGCTGGTGGCGGAATGCCAAAACAAAAAAGCAGCACTTGAGGAAATTCTTAGCCATCTCCCAATTAATCATCCAGATATAGACATCGCATGTGTAGCGAACATAGCTCATAACAAATTAGGCGAGGCGAAAAGCACTACATCTGAAGCTTACCTTGTTGAAATACAGGCTCAGGGATTGGAGGCATTCGCTTTGACGATGCGCGATACCGGAGATGATCCATTTTTTGATTCCGTTGCTTCTGCTTGCGCGGATGCGGCTGACAGGTTCGCAGCCCTGCTTCGTAAAGGACAATCCTGCCTGCGCCCGAACTTTGAAGGGAAAAGATGATGACCACATCGCATTCTGCAATTACCCAGGAAAAAGCCTTCCACATACTCGAACGATTAGAAACGCTCGCTACGGAGGAGAAGATATCCCCGGAGATGCTGGTCGAGTGCAGCCGTGTGATATTGCGTCGCAAGAACGACATCGCGCGGCTGACATCTGGCGCACCATCCGTATCAGTCAGGCGAACGCTTTATTGCAGCTTCTGCAATAAACCACAGCACGCCGTCAAAAAGTTAATTGCCGGGGAAGACGTTTTCATCTGCGACGAGTGTGTGGATGCGTGCAACAACGTTATCCGGGAAGAGGACTTAAGAAAATGAATGACGAATTTGATCACTTTGAATTTTAACGGGGCGCACCGTCGCCCCGCATGGGAGGGGGATACGATGAAAAAAGATGAGGCAGAATCCAATGAATATCGACACGACAATAACGATCGATACGCTCCTAAATTCCGGTCTGGCACTTCTCGGTTGGCTTTACATCATGTCCCGTACATGGCGATGGCTGGGTTCCATTTTCCTGAAACAGTGGAAAAAACGGCGCAAACAGGAACTACGCCAGAAGGCATTAGAAGCGTTCTATGACGCATTTGAACTTGGCAGCATTGAACCAGGCACAACAGCCAGAATAGCGACAAAAGGCGACCTGATGATAGTGATGTTCAGACAGGAGAAAACCAAATGACAGAACAGACGATGACAAATCGCGAACTTGTTGATGCCGCGATTGAACTTGCTGGCGATTTTTATTCCATGATGGGGTACACGCATCGCCCAGGCTTCAAATATTGGGAGTCTCCGCACCCGCAAGAGCAACGGGTATTTCAAATGGCCTGCCGCGCTTTTGAAGTTATTCGCGGTTCTGATGTGATGGACGCGGTTGCTGATTTGGAGGATGAAGAGTGAACACAATTAAAGAAATGCCGGTAGAACGTGATGAATATGGCTGCTGGACACATCCGGAGTATGAGAAGTTTTGCGCAGGTCGTGAATATATTTCCACTGAGGAATTTGACGCCTGGATGAAGGAAAATAATCTTCAGTGGACTATTCGCAGTATGGATGAAGATGATTTTGATATGGACGCAGCTGGTCCCGATATTGCCGCCTGGGAACCGGAGCGACCAGAGGGTGAAGGCTGGTTTGTTGGCTCTATTCATGACACTGAAGATGGTCCAGTTTGTATCTGGCTGCGGGAGAAGGTTGCCGCATGATCCAAGCTATGCATGAAGTGAATTTATATAGCCGTATTGATGGTTCTGGCTACAGAAACATATGGGTAGTTGGTGATCTGCATGGTTGCTACACCAGACTGATGTCCGAACTCCATCGTGTGGATTTTGACCCGGCGCAGGATTTACTGATATCGGTTGGCGACCTTATCGATCGCGGTACTGAAAATGTCGAATGTCTGGAACTATTGCAGATGCCCTGGTTCAGGGCAGTAATGGGGAACCATGAGCGGTTGATGCTTGATGCGTTAAGTCCAGATGGCAACGTGAATAACTGGCTAATGAATGGCGGACAATGGTTCTTCATGCTGGACACTGATCAGGAAATATTAGCCAAGGCGCTGGTGGAGCTGGTAAAGCGTCTGCCATATATCATTGAGTTGAACACCGGACATGAAACTATCGTTATAGCCCATGCCGACTATCCAGGTGGAGAGTACCAGTTCGGTAAGGATGTATCGCTTTTTGATGTTGTCTGGTCGCGCAGTCGCGTCGGTGATTCGATAGATGGCATTGGTGGAGAAATCACAGGCGCAGATCGCTTTATCTTTGGGCACACACCGGTACGAAGACCAAAAGCATACTGGAATCAGCACTACATAGACACGGGCGCGGTTTTTTGTGGAAATCTGACGCTAATGCAGGTGAAGGGAGGGCAGCTTAAAGTCTGATCAAATCATTTACGCACTCAAAATGTGTTAGAACATTGATTTTAGTTTTCTAACATATTATTTTACCGCTCGGAACAAAACAGAGTCGGTATACATTATGAGTGCAATAATCACACCTCATTTCGTAAACGGAGCTGGTGTGGCTGTCTTTCCGGTAGACAAGCCCACCAGCAACTACATTGGCGCAGGTCGCCGTTTCATTATCTCCCCACTTCCGCGTGAACAGGCTGAAAACACGCCAGATGGCGTAGTGGATCTGAATTATTCGCTGGTTGCCAACCAGTCTCTGAAACCGTTTTTTCAAAGCGAGCGCGTATTTAACGCGTTGGGCGGTGAAGATTCGCTTGTTCATTGGGTAAGTTCCAATATCCACGATTGCCAGGCGCACGATAAGCGCGATTGCAGCCACCAGCTAACCACCCATTTCTATAACGGCTCTGCCGTTCGCCTGTGCTGGAAGCATGATGCGGAATACATGATGAAGGGGTACAGCAAGCTGGACGACCAGTTATCCCTGAATCGTGCCAACTGGGTTATGAACTGGGCTGCGAGCGAGTTAAAACTACCGCCAGAACGCGATCTGAGCATGGTTGAACTCACTTTTTGGGCCATTCGCCGGAATCTGAAAGATGAGCTGCCAGATGAAGCCGGTCGCATTGCATTTTGTCAGCCAAAAACTGAAATCCCTACCGGTACGCTGAAAGAATCAGATATCACCTGGGAGCACAGCACCCGTGAGCTGGTGGACATAACCGCAGAGCAGATCGTCAACCTGTCTGTAGATGAGGATTCCGGTCTGCTTTATATGCGCCGACCAAAAGCGGTCCTCGGTAAAAGCCCGGCTTATCTCCGGTTTGTGGTTTCTCGTCCGTGCATCGGATGCGGTGGCAAAGTTAACCACCCGTTCATGTACCGCGCCCGCTCGTTAAACGAACACGACCGCTGGGCTGTTCCTCTTTGCGATGACTGCGCCAGAAGCGCAGAAAACGATGTTCGGGCATGGGAAAAAGCACATGGCATACGCCTTTACGTAGCCGCTAACCAGCTTTTTGACTTCGCCATCGAGCGCGGAGTGATCACTTTCAATAACTGATGAGGTGGATCAAAAAATGAAAGAACGCGGGATGATTTTTAACGATGAGATGGTCAGGGCCATCCTCGAAGGAAGGAAGACGCAGACTCGCCGACCTGTAAAAAATGTCAGGGCCGATAACTGCCTGGTTATCCGTAAACCGACAAAGAAACGCAATGGTGTCTATACCCACGTTATGGATGCACCTGAACATGGTTTATGCCCGTTCGGTAACGTTGGTGATCGCATATGGGTCCGTGAGGCGTGGGCGATATTAGGCAATGAGGATGGTTGCAGTGTGGACTGGAACGACAACCTTTGTCGTGGCGATGAGAAGAACGCAGCAAGGATTTATCGGGCCAGTTGTGAGCAAAAGCCGGGTGATTACGGCTTGTGGTCGATACCCGATGATGCCGACTGGAAACCTCACACTGTGAATGAAAAATTTGATGGCGGGTGGTGTCCATCAATTCACATGCCGCGCTGGGCATCGCGCATTTTGCTGGAAATTACCGACGTGCGTGTGGAACGGCTGCGTGATATGAGCGAGGCAGATGCTAAAGCAGAAGGCGCATCTCCGGCGATGTACAAAATTACACCGCCGGAAGCTGTTTATCGCGTTGGTTTTGGTGATATCTGGCGCAGTATTTACGGGCAGGATAACTGGCTATCTAACCCGTGGGTATGGGTAATTGAGTTTAAGCGCATTCAGGAATAAACCGTGAGTATGCATCAAGTCGTCAGCTTTTTAGGTGGACGAGCATCGGCCTGTCTCGTTCATCTGTTCGAAGAGGTAGTGGCATGACAATCGTAAAAACCCATACCGGCACCGTGATCACCAAAGACGGTCCGCAGGTAAAAAAACTGCACCAAACAGAGCGGATGTGGGTCGTCGGCAAAAATGAGTTTTACCACAAAGATACCGGACGCCGCCACTTTGCAGAAAATACGCGCCGTCGACTGCTGTTAGACACCATCAAGCCTATCGAGGTGAAGCATGTTTAAACAGAACGAAAAGGCTATCGCTCAAATTGCTGATTATATCCCGCGTGCGTGCCGGGGTATGCAGTTGCAGGAAGCCAAAGCGCGCCTGGAGAAAAAAATTGCGCTCTATATTGATGACGGCTGTGATGCTGCTGTTCTTAACGCAGCGTTCGCGCCAGCTCTTAACAGTCATACGCGGGAGTCTTTTTTTTCGCGCATCGCAGCGCAGATCCGTAAAGGAGGCAACCAGTGAGCGAAATTAACTATAAAGAACTGCGCGAGGCGGCGAAACAGGCAACGCAAGATGAATGGGTAGCATATATTTTGCCGGGTCATAACGGCATTTATCCTGCGCGCACGTCTGAGGGTAGGCATTGCGGATACTTTATTGACTGGCCTGGCGTCTGTCAGGGGCGGGAGAGCATCAGCATGAGCATCAGAACCTACGCAGTGAATTGCAATGACGCATGGCTAAACACCGAAGGTGATGACATCTCCGGCTCATACGTTAAGTACAAAGACCATCAGGAAGTGGTTGCCGCTCTTGAGGCCAAGTGCGCGGCGCTAGCAGCGGAGAATGCGGTAATAAAGTCTGCAATTCCAGAACCACGGGATATTGAGGACGACAATGACAATATGGATGACGTATCTCTTGCTGAAGATTTCGGGTTCAATCATGCAATAGAACGGATGAGGAGACGGATTCCTGAAACTCCGGTCACCGACGCTCTCCTGGCTGAAGTACGTGCGCAGGCGTTTAATGACCTTTGCTCGGTGTTCGTTAAGGACGCGACGGTTGCCGGGCTGGACGATGGCGACATCGTTACGGTGAAAGAAGCGACGGACGCCCTGCTGCATTGTGCGGAGCAGCTTCGCAAAGGAGGCAACCAGTGAGCAAGATTGATTATCAAAAGCTTCGTGAAATCGCTGAAAAAACAAAAATTGCTGGTGAAGCACCTGTAATGCCTTTCGATCAGCGAATTAATGCGCTTAACGATTTTATGAAGCACTTTTCGCCAGATATCGCGCTGGCATTGTTGGATGAACGGGAAAGAAACCTGCAATACATCAAAAGCCGCGATCAGGAGAACGAGGATATTGCGCTAACGGTAGGGAAGCTGCGTGTTGAGCTGGAAGGCAAAGACAGCAAAATAGCCAATCTTACCGCCGAACGCGATGCTCTTCGTGAAGGTGAGATGGGCGACGCTAGGCATAGCAACACACGGGCCGCAGCTGATATCTACTTCCAACTGGTCGAGGAGTGCGAAATTCCTGCTGGCGGTTCTCTGGTCGAGTACGTTGACGATATGCGCGAGAAGCTGGAAGCCGCAGAGAAGCGCATTGCAGAACTGGAAGCACGGGAAATAAAACCAGCCAAAGGTGAAGTTCTTGTCGTTGTTTCTGGTTTTACTGGTTGCGGAAAAAGCGCCATCGCCGGGGAAATAGAAATCGCGATGAAGGCTATTGGTGTACCGGTTAAGTGGACTAATGGCGATGCAGAAAAGCGCATGACTGGCGCTGACTGGCTGACAGCGATTGAGATGTACAAACCAACTGTGCGCATCGTGGAAGTTAATGTGCCATGCGTCGCTGGCATTTGCATCAAAGGAGACGCAGGAGAGCAAAACGATGAAAAACCGTAAAGCAAAGATTCTGTTAGTTCGTAGAAACGCTCCTGGCGTCTGGCAGTGGGTGAGACTCAGCAACCGACGGATGGGGTTAATGAAACATTACGGGATGATGGATTGTGGTTTTTGCAAAAAGCCCAGCGCGGCGCAAAACCGCTGGAAAAACCACTTGCGTACTAAAGGAGAGTGATATGGCTATCGCTGCAAGTTACACCATGCATCTCTATTGTGACTGCCGTCAGTGCACGGAAGGTGTATATCCAGTGCCAGACTTCGGTGAGTATATAGGTACGTCATGGGCTGGCTGTGCAAAAGAGGCGCGCAAGGATGGCTGGCGAATAAGCAAAGACAAAACGCGTGCTTTTGCGCCCGGGCATAAAGTTTTGAGGGTTAACAAATGACCACTATAACCAAAGAGCGACTACTGACAATCAAGCAGTGGCGCGAAACATACGGACCTGGTAGCAACGTTGTACTGCCAGCAGAAGAAGCGGAAGAACTGGCGCGGATTGCGCTGACATCGCTGGAAGCAGAGCCTATTGGTGAAGTTTCAGAGAAGCAACATGGCCTTGTTATGGATGGGACGGTAGACCTTGGCGGGAAATCAACTTATCGCATCATTAAGGGAGAAAAAGCGATGAAGTTGTTGCCGTTGGGGACGAAGTTTTATACCGCACCGCCAGCGCCGATAACGCCGGAGGCCATTGAAAACGCAATTGAATACATCCGCAGTATCGCTTTTCACATCGATGAAGACGATTACCACGGCAAACATATTGCGTATTTCATGCGACAAGCATTGGCCTGGCTGGAAGGGCATTCATGCAGCGACGACAGACAGGGTAAAGCCGAGAATCAACCAGTACGCGGCAACCATGCTGCCGAATCCAATCGCGGTAATGAGTGGACCGGCAATCCTGATATTGATAACGCAATCATCATGCTCGACCGCATAGATACGCTGGAAAATTGCGATGATGACCGTATTGAGGCTGTTAAGGCCGTTTTGCGTAGACTGGCTGGCAACCATCCGGATTTTCCGGATAGTTCCCAACAATCGCCCAAGAAAAGCGTAAAAACCACTCTGGAAAGAGGCTATCTTGAGGCCGCATTAAAGATTAAGCCGGGCCATACGCTAGGCGTCATTGATGCCATGTTGGTTCATGAAATGGCGAAGGCTTTATTGCCGCTGGTGGCTGATAAAATTCCGAATAAGGCCGATATCTGATCACCATGCTAAAATCCCCTCAATTCACAGAGGGGATTTTTGTATATGTTGCATAGAGTTTTATGGAAAAGCGTTATTGTCGGCGCGATACTGGCTATATCTGGGTGTGCAATGGTGCAATACAACGACGGTGAAAAGGTAAGCATACAGTCAGATGGTTGGTATGGCCTGGATAGCCTGCAAAAAACCGCAGATAAAGCCTGTCAGCAATATGGGAAGTCTAAAGCAGTATATCAGCATAGCGCGAACGCTAACCCTAATCTTGCGCCCGGTTCGGGTGTTCAGAATACCATCTGGAAATGTGAGCCTTAAATATGAGCGACTGGAATATTGCAGCTAAAAGTCAGGAAGAACGGGATAAGGTTAACGTTGATCTGGCTGCCAGCGGTGTGGCGTACAAAGAGCGATTGAACATACCTGTCATGGCTGAACAGGTAGCCCGCGAGCAACCAGAGAACCTGCGCACCTATTTCATGGAACGGTTACGGCACTACCGGCAGTTAAGCCTCCAGTTGCCAAAAGGGAGCCATCCGGTGTATCAGAACGAGGATGCACCAAGAAAATAACGGCAAGATGGGGAAGACATTAAACATGCTTAACTATCACGACAACACGCGTTCTATGCAGACAATCCGCACCAATACAGCGGTGGTCGATAGCTTTCCTGTACATACTCAAGGCCGTGAAGATACCGTGGAAGTGCGACGCATGTTGTGTCGCCGGTCACCAGGCCACCAGCACTTCATCGTAACGTTTAAAAGCGATGTAGAGCGCGCCGAGAAAATCTCTAACTCCACATCTCTGGTTAGTCCGTTGGCGGAGGTTATTGTGCGCAACAATAAGGCGCGCTTTGTCCTTGAGGAGCATCATTCTGATTTTAATGAAAAAATTGAGTCAAGCATTTTGCAATATATGAATGGCAAGTTCACGCCACCAATGTGATTAGCCCCCAGCGTGGCGCGCCTGCAAACCCCGCTTTCACAAACTATGCCTTTTCAATGTATACTGTATGAATAAACAGTATCATTGAGGTAAAACGCTATGGGCTTCCCTTCTCCTGCGGCGGATTATGCAGAGAGCCGTATTTCTCTTGATCAGCAACTAATCAGACATCCTTCAGCGACCTACTTCATGCGGGCGGCAGACAGCCATCACCGTGAGGGAATATTGCAAGGTGCTTTGCTGGTGGTTGATTCCTCACTTACTCCGGTTGATGGCTCACTGCTTATATGCGCTATGGAGGGGGAATATCGCGTAAAAAGATACCGGAAGTATCCGCGCCAGCACCTGGAGGATTTAAGCACCGGGAAGAAAGAGGCGTTACCAGTAGATGACGATGGTTACACGGGTAGTAATGCTGTTTTTGGTGTGATCACCCACATTATCAATGACGCCAGGGGCGGTGAATTTGATGATAGTCCTGCTATATGATTTGTTTTCAGAGAAACCATAGAGAGGCATGACTGGCTCTATATCGCCCTGGCCATTTAAATGATTCCTCCCATTAGACGCGGTTACTCACTTGAAGATAAGATGAGGTTATAATTCTCTTTTTAGGTACGCGAATGAGTTCGTCTGCTTTTGTCACTGTTGTCACTGGAGTAAGCGTTTTTGTCCTAGGTCGACTCATCATCAAGGGGGTTGAGTCTTACATTTCATTCAAGGAACAGTTGGGGGAAATATCGCATCTGTTATTGTCTAACCAAGCAAAGCTATCGAATCCCCGCTCTGACTTAAAACAAGAAATCATCCATGATTTGAAAGATGCGGCAGCACAGTTACGGGTGAAGTACGAACTATTACCTTTCTATATCAAAATGTTACACACCGGTTTTCGCCTTGTTCCATCAGAAACTGAAATTCGTAAAGCGGCGCAAGAATTGAATCTGATAGCCTCGATACATGATGGTAAAACCGGAGAGCTGCCATATGCACACATAGCCAAGATTGGATTACTGCTCAGAATTCCAACCACTTATTCTGCTTAATCCCAGCAATTGCAAGACTGCATCTCGAGGATTTAAGGCACCAAGAAGTGGTATTCAGCATCATTAAAACCTATAATTGCGTACACATAACGAGCACACGAGGTGTTTATGCAATCCATTAACTTCCGTACCGCGCGCGGCAACCTTTCTGAAGTGCTCAACAATGTTGAAGCCGGGGAAGAGGTTGAAATCACCCGCAGAGGCCGAGAGCCAGCAGTAATTGTCAGCAAGGCTACTTTTGAAGCCTACAAAAAAGCGGCGCTGGATGCTGAATTTGCATCCCTGTTTGACACCCTGGACTCCACCAACAAGGAACTGGTTAACCGATAATGAGGCATATATCACCGGAAGAACTTATTGCGCTTCATGATGCGAATATAAGCCGCTACGGCGGCCTGCCGGGAATGTCAGATCCGGGTAGGGCAGAGGCCATTATCGGGAGAGTTCAGGCCAGAGTTGCCTACGAAGAGATCACCGACCTTTTCGAAGTCTCCGCCACCTACCTGGTGGCTACGGCGAGAGGGCATATATTCAATGATGCCAATAAGCGTACCGCGCTAAACAGTGCGCTGCTATTTCTACGCCGTAACGGTATACAGGTATATGATTCTCCCGTGCTGGTGGAACTTGCGGTGGGGGCCGCAACTGGAGAAATCCCCGTATCTTCAGTAGCGGAAAAACTACGTGAATTATTTGGTTCCAATATTTGAAAAGAAGCCCGCTCAACCAGGCGGGCTTCCTACTATCACTCAATGATTTTTTCTGCTGTCAGCCAGCTAATTCGGTGATGTTTTTAGGCGTCAGCATCCTCCGCTACCTCTGCTTCAACATCAGCCACGGCTTCATCGGACGGTTCTTCTTTGGCCTGCTCTGCAATCGCCGCACGGCATTTCGCCCTGGCTGTAGCGATTGCTTCAGCTCGCACATCGTCTGGAATCGTTGACGTGATATACATATCCAGTTCTTCGGCACGGAATACTGTTTGGTCCAGATATTCGCGTAGCATCCAGGTAAATTCGAAATCACACGCGATAATCTCTGCGCTACCTTCTGCACCATTTGGGAAATGAATAAATGCCTGTTTAGCCAAACCGATAACACGACATGCGGTTGCCAAAACAGCGGCAACCAGGTTTACATTTTCACACGCTACGGGCTGATTAACGCCGGAGATTACTCCATTTAACTGTCGGTTATATGGAAGGTAGTTTGAGATGCGTTCTACGCGCCATGTGCCAGTCAGGCTGCCATTCTTAAAGATAATTGGTGTAACGGATAGCCCAAGCTCGCGTATAAGTCGTTGCGCTATAGCAGGATCATTAAACATGTCTAATGCTACACATTCGAAAGACTGTGCAAGGGTAAACAGTTCTTCCAGAGAGTAGTCTTTGCCCCTGGCGGTGATGTAACGATGAACGCCGCTTTCTGCATCACTCCATATAGCTACGCCATGCTCTTCATTCAGCTCTTCATTAAAGCCGAGATACGTCATGATAGTACGTTCAATCGTGTCAAACGGCAGTGACATGTCGGCGTTCACAGCCACCAGCAGGCCATTACGCAAGCGGTATTGAATTGCTTTAGTATTTTCCACGTTAAATCACTCCACTACAAACCAGTCACATGCCAGTAAGTCGCCTACAGAAGGCAACCACGGAACAACTACACCTTGTGCATTTTTTAAGGCGAAATAAGCACCATACGGAACGAGATCGCCGGGGAAATATCCCTTAATGGCTTCCATTCGTGCCGGGTACTGTCCTTCAGGAACCAGCCAGCAGAATTGGTTTTCGCCGTTCCACCCGCGCCGGGCAACTTTCTTGCCATCCTTCAGCCACATCAGCGCGTCAGAAAAGTCGGCTGCTTCAAGGTCGATTTCTTCTTGTAGAGTAGCGATACCGCCAGCAGAAATAGTTACGTCCCTGGCTGTAATGAATGTCACCCCATTGTGACCTTCAATGCTGAGCGATACCCCATTTTCGGAGGCGTCGTTAACCCGGCTATAGCATTTTTCAAATGCTTTCTCTGGCACATAGACCAGATAGCCATTTTCAGCAGTGACGAGATATCCTCCTATTTGCGGTCGGAATTTTTCCAAGAACACACCATCAACACGAAGCGTCATTCCTTTTGGCTCAACGACTTCGATACTGCCAAAAATGGGCGCATAAGCTTTGCCGACAATAACAATATCTTTGATTTTCGATGCCCGAATGATGCTGTGGCATTTGTATTTGGGGAACACCTGAAAAGTGCTGACCATAATCCTTCCTCTACTTAAAACTTTGCGTACTGAAGCGGTGTACGCTTGATTTCAACGCGGTCTTCCGATGTGCTACCAAAGCCACCAGCGCCTCGCTCTGTTTCATCGAGTTCATCAACTTCTACCAGCGATACCGGTTCAACACGCTCAAAAATGCCTTGCATGACCGCCATTCCTGGCTTGAGGCAAACGCCTTCACCACCGGGATCTGTAATCAGTTTTGCCATGATTTCACCGCGATAATCGGAGTCGATAATTCCTACGCAGTTAGCCAGGCGAGTATGTTTTTTGCAGCCCAATCCGGAACGCGGATAGAGTTTCAGACACCAGCCGGGCGGGATCTCCATAGCCAGTCCGGTGTATACCCACCAGCTTGAGGAAATTGCACCATTGCTATCGACACATGGTTTTATTTCAACAGCCTCAAAATCCATCGCCGCCGATCCGGAGGTGGCATAAGCTGGAAGTTTTGCTGCCGGATGTAGGCGTTTCACTTTTACGTAAATCATTGTTTTTTAGCTCTCTGCGTGAAGGTGTAAACCCGACGTTTGATATGTGGAACGGTAGGAACAGGAAGACAGGAACTTTCAATAACTCCTTGCTCCTCCAGCGATCGCACCGCCCGCAAGAACTGCGACGTGTCGCCGCCAAACTGGCGGGCATAGGTGCTGCCGTTATGAAGTATTTGAGCTATTACCCGAGCTTTTGTCTGGCTGTCACGATATGCGAATAGCCGCACGGCCTCTTCTGGCGCAATCGATAACTGATAGCCTTTACCGGCACGGTGTCGAATGAATCCATGCGCCAGTAAGTTTTTGAGTTCGTTACGAGTGCGAACAGATCCGTAATCCAGGAAGTGTGGATTGATAACGACTGGCTTAAACCATTCCGTAGGTGCTTTAGCTAATAGAGCTAACAGCTTCCCGGACAATCCTGGATAGGAAGACGGGTAACAATTCAGAGATGGGTAATAAGTTTTCACCGACGCCCCCTTGCAGGATAGCGACCTGCATTAGTATCCGGTGCAATAAAGCCGGTAGTGGGGCGAGTGAAAGCGAGATTAATCTTCTCGACCATAGTGCGATAATTTTCCTGATAGTGGGCCAGGAGTTTTTCGGCGGCAATGATGGTTACTTTCCGGACGTAGCTTTCTGCTTCCTCCAGATTTCGCCAGTTTTTTTCGAGGGTAAACACAGGGACGGCCTCAAGCCCGGTCATGATGCCGAATACAACGACAGCATGACTGTTCTTAACACCAGCAGCGAAGGTTACGGTGTAACCATCCACCTTAAAGCGTCTTGATTCCGTGATTTGACTCTGCAAAGCACCCTCCGAAATAGGCGAGGGTACTTTACAGCAAAGACATCAATCTAAAAAGATGTGTTAGAAATTTAATCTACGAATCCATCAAGCGGCTATTAGCCCCCACAGACACACCGCCACGGCGCAGATACCGCATAAGTGTTTCCGGTTTCTTCCAGGTTCCTTCCTGCATGATCTCCACCATAGACACCTGCTTTTCAGCCATATCGATAGCGGCCCCGACACGAGCACTATGCCCGGTCCACGTCCGGTATCTCCCTTTGTTTGGCGCGGCATCCCTTTTATTCAGCAACACCCAGGCGTCGCTGAATATTTTCTCCATTGCAGGTGCAGTAAGGGGCGTTGTCGTAATCCTGGCCTTATTGCTACGGTGTATCGGCGGGAACAGCACCGCGTCAGGATGTTCACGAAGCCCGGAAACATCCAGCCAGTCATTCAGCACAGCAGTAGTGCGACGGGAAAGCACCTTATCAAGCCCGGCGGCGGTCGTTATTGTCTTCGTGTGTGAAATATGTAGCGTGACGGTGTCACCTGTTTGGTCCAGATCTCCTACACGAATACGCGAGATTTCCGACATACGCATCAGCGTATTGTATGCAACAAAGAGAAAAGCCCGGTTGCGCAGGTCCACCAGCCGTTCTGACCTGGACAACAGGACGTCGAGCAGTTTCAGGTCGTCCCATCGCAGCGGTATAGCCTGGCCTGTTCGTTCGCCTTTTTCCGTTGCCGCTTCGCGCCGGATACGCCGCATAGCCAGAGAAACACTTTTATCATCCGAAAGTGGCGGAAGGCCACAATGAGAAAGCAGCATGTTAAGCATGGCGTAGTGCTTATCAATGGTGGTCGAAGCCAGATCGGCATCATGCAACTGAAGAAAATACTCGCGGGCCATTTCTGGTGAGATCGGAAACCAGGCAAGCTGGCGAGCGTGACACCAGCGCGCCCAGGAATGAAACACCAACCGGAGGTCGCGCAGAGTATTCGGCGCATAAGCCCCCTGGTCATTCATGAACCGCATAAAGTTTTCTGCGGCTTCCTGGTACTCTTTGCCAATGTTGCGCAGAAAACCACCGGAACTGCCAGAGATAATCAATTCACTCATGAAACTATTTCACCTCTATATACAGATGATGCTACGCGAAAAATATAAAAATGACAGGGTAGCTATAAGTTAATTTTCAAAATACAAGCCTTTGATTCGAGGTACGTATTTTCAGTGATGTCAATACTGTTCATCTACACATGATTATAGCCTAACTTTAAATAATGCCAATTATTTAAAGTTATAAAATGCCGATTTTTTTTTAACCCATCATAGATTGATGATGACCAGTAACACGTTGCCTTCATGGTCTTTAATTTGCGAAGTGTGGTTTCTACGGTTGGTTTTCTAAAATTGATGACAAAAAATCACAGTTCGATCCTTTACTCACTCTGTTATTCGACATAAATTTGTCATAGTAATTTTATGTTAGAAAACTAAATCGAGTAGGAATAATGAGTAAGAAGTCGATCGAGAAAGAGTACAAACGGTTCCTGCAAACCGCTGAACGGTGGAAAGAGCTGGTGGTCGCAAACTCTGTTTTCCATGATACCAGTTATGCTGGCGAGGAATTCCGCCATGTTGCATTAACGCATGACCAAAACATATTAGAAGAAGCTGAAAAATGTCTTGCTGAATGGAAAGCCTTCGTTGACATGTGCCGCGATGCCGACGGCAAAGCGTCGAACATTGTTGAGTCTGTATATTCTCCGATCCCATTCATCATTGAGGACACCAATCAAAGCACGCATGTCGTTGTGCAAAGCGCTACAACAACACGTACATTTACACGTGAACAATTGCTAAAAAAATACGACAAAATCATAAAGAAAAGCCTGAAAAATAGGGTTTTTTCTCAAATCGTAGGCGATCTTGAAGAAGAACAGCGCTTCTTTGAAGCTGAGCCTGAAGGCGAGATCTACCGGGCGCGTAAAGAGGCATATACAGATGTTGTGCTGACAACAAACATCGAAGGCAGCAATGCCCTTTCTCGCTTTAGAGTTGGCGCACATGGTGCATTGGTTTTCGCAAGACTACCGAAGACAACGATCCCCGTTGTCAATAATGTTGGTGAACGCCGGAGCATTACAATTTATTCTGGCGTCGAATCGGTACCTTGCAGCCTTCTCGGCGATTTTAACTTATATCGTGTTCGTGACCTGGAAAAACACCAGCCAAGCTACGTTGCGAAGTCGTACATCTTAAGGAACATCGATATTCGCAATGAAAGCCTTAAGCAGAAATCCGCTAAGATGCTGGAGGATGCCGATCCGGCTATTCGCCATATCATTGAGCGTAAGATACGTACATCACGTGAAGCAATGGCAAGGCTGGATAAAATGGATCTGGAATTGTTAGACGTAATGATGGCCTCTGGAGACGACCTGACCGGCATTAAACTGAATGAAGCTCGTAAAAAATACGGCAAAGCAATCGAAGAACGTTACGGATACACATTCCCCCAAACGCAGTACGCCGCGAAGCTCTGGTAATCACAACCGGCCCCGCATCGCGGGGCTTTATATATCCAGATCCGGCATTTCGATATCCGCCAGAACCTGATCTCGGAAAGTTGCCATTTCGGCACCAATATCTTCATTAGCAGGCACATAGTCCACCAGCATAGTGAAGCAGTAGGTATCCCATCGGTCAGGCGATTTGATGTTTAGCTTTTGCCGCATGTGCTCTTTGCGCATCATCGCCATTTTCCCTTCTTCATTCAGTAAAAAGGGGATTTTTGACGCTTGCTCTGCCGTTTTAGGGTCACTGTCTATCCGCATACGCCCTGACTTTATGGCATCACGCGCCATAATATTTGCGTAGGCACGCTGATTAACAAATCGCTCCCTGTCTTTGTTCGCAAACATGGGTTTTCCCCACCGAATACGTACCGGGTTCGCACCACGACGCACCAACTGCGCACACGTATCAGAACCAAAACCATCAGCATCAACCGCGATTGTTATATTCGGGTATTTTTCCGGCGTACATTCGTTATATATGAAGTCAGCAAAGGCCAATGGGTCCATAGTGCCAGGCATCTCCATTACCTTAAAGTTAACAACGCGCCGCTTATCCCTGTGACCTGATACCTTGCAGATGTTGAGGACCGACTTATCTCGCCCATTACCAACGTCAGCCGTTGCCACCCATCCCCAGTTTTTCTCCAACAACACCTTGCGGCGAGCAGCGCGATCGCATTCATCACGACCAAGCAAATAGCCGTTAATTTCTCGTGGGAACTGACCAAGCACCTTGACCATGTACTCAATAGAATCGCGCCCGCCATATTCCAGAAGCTTCTCCTTGATGAATTGTGGTGTGACGAACGGTGATTCTTCCGAGTTAAGAACAATTGCTGTCCAGATCCCTTTCGGGTTGTCTGGGGTTTTTGCTCGAGAATGGTGCGAATCGTAGAAATAACCACTTGGCCTTGTTGGCTGGGATAGCATCAACATCCGGTTATCTTCTTCAGTAAGAGCACCGGTCATTACGCCGATCGCCTTATCAGATATACCAGATGCTTCATCCAGAATTAGAAGCAAATGTGCCGCGTGTTCCCCCGCCAGCGCTTCTTCGTTGCCGAGTCGATAACCTTTGCAGAGAACTTCCCAAATCCCCTTACGGGAGCGCTCATAAAACATGGTGTCAGAGAGGACAAAATAGGTCTGCAACCACCCATGACGCTTAACTGCATTCGCCCAATACTGTTTAACGTATTTGAATACGCCTGTTTTTACCTGGCCTATCTTGTTAGCAACAATGATGACACGGGCATCGGGGAACAGGATCATAAAAATCAACAGCAACATCGCGGTAAGGGACGACTTCCCCGTTCCGTGTCCGGACGTGACGGTAGTCCTACTCCCCGTTTCCTGTACGGACTGAATGATCTGCTGCTGCTGCTGGGAGGGGAACATCCCAAAAATATCGACAACAGCCTGGGTAAAGTTGTAGCGGTATTTGATTACCATATCGCGCCAGCGTGGATCTCTGGTGACGCATTTAATCTTGCGCCCGCCAGCCATTAATCATCCTCCGGCGGTTCTATCGCGATATCATCATCTCCGGCGTCATACCCTGCATCAGATGCATCATAATCACCGTAAATTTCAGCCGTTGCCGAAGGGTCAATATCCAGCTCTTCGTCGTTGGCCTCGAATTCTCCAGCTTTACGCTCGCCATTGCGGTCGTAATCTCCGCACCCCAATTCTTCAACAATGGTTGCCACATCCGCCCGGCGCTCTGCCAGCCATTGCGGATGGTTAGCCTGAAGCGTTGCAAACTCCCTTGCCTCTTTGTCCAGCTGTTCATCATCAACATCATTGACGTCAGAAACAGGTGGTTCGAGAAGAGTGATAGCTTTCGCCGCGCGCGCCGCGAGGATAGCCGGGACGCTGACACCCTGGCGCTCGATGTATTCAGCAACACCGATATCATCCAGTTCCTCGCGCTCACGCATACGTATAGCGGCGGCGATAACTCTGGCTGCGCGTGCGTCAGCGCCAATGCGATATTCAATCTCTTTGCCACGCTGTTCGGCCTGTAGGCGTGCTAATTCGAGTTTTTCTCTGGCCTCAGCCTCTTTGAATGCTTGCTGGCGAGCGCTCTGACGAAGCTTTTCATCCCCCTGTCGCAGCTTTTGTTCGGACTGATATATAGCTGCCAACCTACTGATAAAATCATTCATGTAGTAGGCCGCGTCACTGATTAGACCGAGAAGGCGCTGCCCAGGGTGCATTCCTTCTGGCTCTTTATCGCCCAAGGCGTCTATTTCCGCCTGTAGACGTTCGGCCTCCTGATCAACAATGCTTTGATACTGAAGTGCGCGCTCTTGCGCCATTTGAATTGCTAACCGCAGGTGTTCTTCTGCGCCGTTCTTCATCATATCGCGAGCCACATTCGTAGTTGGCAATGTGGCTCGCTGCACAGCACCGTCATGGATCATTGCAGAAGATCCCTCAATTTTTGGGGCGTTTTTATCTTCTTCGGGGATCATTTTCGCCATTTTTTCGCGCAATGATCTCCTGACAGATTCTTTTATCTTATTGTTATTATTTGAATTATTTTCATGATCCGAAGTTTTCTTTCTCGGCATACTTCGGAAAGAACCTGCGCCCTGCGAATTGTCAATTTCTGTAAATTTTGTTTTTTCTACACCCTCTTCCAGCTTTTTTGTTGCTCTTCCCGCCCGTTTTTTTTCAGGTGATTTGGTGCTTTTTTTTGTTGTCTTTACCTGCGACCGCACCTCATTTTTTTTCATATTGAGATGCTTTCTGGCTGTATTGAAGCTAAGGCCATGCTCCTCACAGTATTCCTTTACAGTGATCCCTTTTTCTTCACGCAACGCTATAAAGCGGGCGCGGTGCTCCTCCCAATTAACCAGACTCATAAAGCAACACCACGCTTTATAACGGCGGCATTCCACAGCTTATTCGCCATGTCCACCAGCTCTCGTTGCTCTTTTCGCGCCTGTTCGACTGATTTCCTGCTACAGTTTTTAACCAGTAAACTGCCATATTCAGGGGTTCGCCCACGCACCTTGAACTGATATCCGTTCAGGCCATGCAACCAGTATTTTCGTGGGTAAACACGATCATCAAGCTCACAGATTGCCCTGCTTGAACGAACAAAATGACGAATGATGTTAGTTACACTTACTCGTGAAACATGGAGATGAGGGTATTTTTCTTTGGCGAGAGTGGTAATTTCAGTGACTGTCAGATAGCAGTCAGCCCTGATCATGATATCCGCAATTTCTGCGCTGCTGATTTGTTCCATTAATCCCCCGGGCAGGAAATGACCGAGGGGATGATAATGAGAATGTTAAAACTGTATAGACTGGTAAAAAGATGATTGTATTAGAAAATTAATATTAAATACCTAACGCTACCAGCGAGACAAACGAACAACATGTTTCACTTTTGCGATCCACTTTCCGCGATAACTATTGATTACGGCCTGTGCCAGCTTCAAATTGGCTTCAAAATCAGCCTTACTACCATCAGACTCCACCAGCATTCCGCCATCTATTTCTGGTAAACATAGATAATCCTGCTCAACCTGCAGCGGCATTGATGGCTCTCTGAATGGCGTTACTTGCTCTGCTTTCCAGCGAAAGCTAACCCTCATCCCCCTGGTGGTCATTACTAGATAGCCTGTTATAGTGCTTTTATGGCCCACATCAGTACGCGTGGCATTGCATGACACGATCTTACAGTTAGCGATAGACCACTCCATATTGGTGGCCTGTTGAGTGCTTAATTTGGTAGTCCCGTACATCAGAAAGCCTCCCAGTCAGTCGCGATAATATCCACACCAGTTGCAAACCAGTCTGTCTGCGCCTGTAAATCACCATTCATCATTACCAGGCGAGGCATCACCATCACATCGCACCCTTCCACAATATCGAATGCCTCTTCCGGCAAGAATTCGAAGAGCTTTTCTTTGCTGCCAATGCTGCCACGGAACATCGATATATAGCTCCCTTTAGGCCATGATGTCCGCCGGGCATCAAGCCCTTTCATCATCCAGTAAAAAGCCGAGGAAAAAGGGATATTCTTTTTGCCAATGATTACATTATTCGCTTCTGTGTACTTCAGGAACTTAACTAACCTTACCATTGACTCGGATAACGCAACGTATGGCTCATGATTGATTGCTGACACGCTTACACCGTGCAATCCAACGCTTACCACTGTCATATCGCCGCTCTGTGCGGTTTCGATATTGACGCCTTTGCGAACTAATGAGGCGTAAAGTTCCTCTCGCTTTTGGGTCCAGCGTTCACGCTTCCCTATGAAGTCACTCAAAATGAGATCTTCTTCTGCATATGCGTTATCGTTCGCCATTAACATAACGTCTCCTTTTTTACACGCGCGACTATCCCCCGGAAGTACCGGTAGTGATGTCGTAACTTCGTATTAATTAAGGGGTACAGCCTGAGCGGCTATATGATGAATTGAAAGGAGTTGTGGCGGTGGTGCCTCCACCTGCCAGGTTAGCCACTCCTGGCGACGTCACTTATCAGAACGTAGTGAATGAAAATGGCTTCGTCACGAGCGCATAGCCGCAATTACCACAACGGAAACGGCGCTCACGCTAATTAAACGCCTTTTCCTGTTGTGCGCCGTGCTCTTCCGGCTGTCACACCGAATCGCCAGGATGGTGAGTCCTCGGTCCGCCACTGTTACCGGGGCTTGCACATTCCGGCTACCTGGTCCGTTTGCCTAAGCAAGAGTCAAAGATACCCCTTTTAACGTCACCAGACCGCTAACGACGCATGTGCCAGACGCCGTGTTACAACCAAATATGGTGGCCCCTACCGGATTTGAACCGGTGACCGTGCGATTATGAGTCGCCTGCTCTAACCACTGAGCTAAAGGGCCAGATTACTGTTAATTCCGCTTACGCTTTTTGCCAGGACCGCGTAAGGCTTTTGCTGCTTGCTCGACCCCATATGCAACCACCAGCAGAAATAAAAATGTCCACCAAGGGTTCTTGTCGGCAAACGTCCAAAATTCCATCATGTTATCTATTTGGTTATTTCACCGGAACAAACGGAACAGCGGTATTACTGGTCATATACTGCGGTAGCGTTCCGTTCCATTTGTTGATCGCTTCCAACTCCATAACGCCGGGGTTCTGGCGCAGAGCCTCACCGCGTAAACGAATGGCATCAGCTTCAGCCTGGGCTTTTGTGCGAATGGCATCGGCCTGTCCGGCAGCTTCTGCGCGCAGCATGTTGGCTTCTGCTTCGCGTTGCAGAGTTTTCTGGTTCGCCGTGACTTTTGCATTAATGCTGTCGATAACGGTTGGCGGATATTCCGGTTTACCGACATAAGAGAGGCTCATGACCTGAATGCCGATGGGGGTCATCTCTTCCTGAATATCTTTAAGTGCTGAATCCAGCAGTTCAGACTTACCACCGTCGATAAACTTATCGGTGGTCATTTTGCTGGCCAGTCGGTTGAGTGCATCGGCGATCTTCTGGCGCAGGTCAGTGTCGGTAATGTCATCCACGCCTTTGCGGTAGGTCTGAAATACAGTTGTGACTTTTGCCGGATCAACCTTGTAAGCTACACCAATGTGGTAACCAATTGTTGTCCCGTCGCTCATTTGGAAGCTGAACGGATCATCATAGGTCTTCATTTGCTTAAAGGTCGGGAAGATATAAACTTCTGTGTTCCAGCCTGTCCAGTAGCGACCAACGCCAACTACTTCGCCGACACCTTTATCATCCCCCAGCTTATTTACTTTGATCCCTACATTGCCTGGTTCTACCCGGTCGCATCCGGTCAGACATAAAGAACCAAAAATAATCGCTGCACTAATCAACGTTTTTTTCATTAATCAATTTCCTGGTTTTTTCACGAAAAAAGACTACTGCAAAAGCCGGGTAAATGAGCGCGAGAAGGACTCCCAACAATACAAGTATTGTGCTGTCAGATGAGATCATATTTGGCAAAAGCCAAACATACAGAACCAGTGACACAATCAAACAGAGGGCGACATAAATATATAACCGCACCCATAGCGTTCGACATTTGTTCGGATTGTTCTGCATCCTCTCACTCCATTATTTAACGAATAAAAAAGCTGCGGTGCCTGGTGCCTCCAGGTGACGTTAACCAGTTAACAATTAACGCCGGGATGTTTGACTTAACCACTAAGGAGGATTGTTTTAACTGTTCCGCGTGCGCTTAACCGCATTCACCGCAATGGTAAGAGCACTTGGCTGGCTGGGCGGCGATGACGCCTGTACGCATTTGGTGATCCGGTTCTGCTTCCGGCATTCGCTTAATTAGCCAAATACTCTTAACGTTGCACTGGCGGAGAGTAATGGAATCGAACCATCATCGCTTGCGCAATGGGACGGTTTTCAAGACCGTTTGAGCACCATGCTCCCTACTCTCCAGTGATTGTGATGGTCGGTGCTGAACTCCGACACAGGGTTGTAGCAAGCCCCGCAAAGCGCGCACTACTGTAGTTGCGGCACATCAGCCTGTGCATTCACCACAATGTTGAGAACACTGGTTGTCACGCTGCAACGCAACATTTATTCATAGATTGGGATATGACCCCGTTACGCCAGTGTTCTTAACGTTGTAGTGCCGGTTACGGTTCCGGCCAGGCCTCTTCCTCAACGGGGTGTTCTCCATACGGACTACCGTTTATTGGTCGTTCCTGCGGTTTATGTTGTGAAGCCAGATGCTTATCTTCTGGTTGCTTCAAAGAGCTGCACTTCATCACAACGGTAAGGGTACTTCGTAGGGATTCGAACCCTCTGCCAAGCACGGCGATCTCCGACGTCGCAAAATACCCTTACCTGTTGTGTTGGTGCCGGTTAACGGACTCGAACCGCTGACATCCTGCTTACAAGGCAGGCGCTCTACCAACTGAGCTAAACCGGCATTGGCGATGGTGGATGGATTTGAACCATCGACCCGTTGATTAACAGTCAACCGCTCTAACCGCTGAGCTACACCATCACTTGCCGGGTACGTCTCCGGCGAGGGCTTCCACCTCCGTATGCTTTTCGGCGCACCGCGCCCTGGCTGCAATTCAGTAACAGGGGATGCATAACCCTGGCTTCCAGCGTGATTAGCGCCTTCAGCATGACGGGATATACCCGTTACAAGAAATTCCCCCAGGATGCCATTAAGCAATGGCTATTACGCGGGAGGGACGTAACAGGTAAGGGCGCTGACCAGAAAGACCTGACCCTTCTCATTCATCTGGTTAATCACACCAGCGCCCTTGCCTGTTATGCCTCCCCGTTCCCTAATACACAGACGGGGACACTCTGCGGTCGATTTTTTGACGGGGGACGACTCATACCCCGTGGCGTCAGGCTTCTTAGGCCGCTACCATCATCAGATCATCGTTTGCATTTACTTTAATGGTCGGTTTCTAAACCGCCGCAAAGTCGCTAACCATGACGAAAACCCTAAAAAAGCCCACCCGAAGATGGGCAAATACGCTACATCTCACACAAGAAAGAAGCCGACTGCCTGAGCTAGATTCACTTTCAAATGCCCGCTGAAAGGGATCACAAGTCGGCTTCTTTCTTGATGCGGCACTCTCTCCGCCCGTCACCGCTCTGTCTCGGTTGTCGCGTTTGCCACGCCAGCCGTAACGAGGTTTAAAGTCTTTGCACGTTTCCATCACTAGACTGCCGTCTGTGGCTGTTCGTTGCAGCGGGGGTGCCTCCCCCTGGGGATATCCCCGGCCTTACCCCATTCTTTCAAGACACAATGCAAGGCCACATCCGCATAGGTGCATTACTGCAACATTAAGGAGACTCAGGGCAAAAGGTAACCGCCACAAAAATCCCTATGCCTCCTTAATGTTGAAGATGTGCATTGATGATTAGATGCAGCATGTACCGTTACTCTCTGCCGGACCATCATCAATGAACACCTTAAAAAGACCTTCCGTGGCTCAACATGTATTGTCGTTTACTCCGCAAAGTGCTCTCTCTGAAACCACTTTCCGCACTAAACCTGCTGAACTTTGGCCTGCACGGTGCCAAAGCGTGCTCTTGCGTTACTATATTTTTCTAACACTTTAATTTGTTAAATGCTGGTGGGCGAACAATAACCAATAAGTGACTATCAAGCCCAGCAAGCGAAACGTGGGTACCGCCCACCAGCAAGGAAAATTCTATGTTAAGTTACCCTCACAATCAATACATTCGAATTGTGATTTTAGATTTCTAACACATTATTTCCCGTAAAGATCTTCTACACCCCCATTCTTCTTATCCCATTCGTTCGCCCATACCCGGCAAGCGTCAATGATTTCCTGACGACGATCTCCTTGCATGAACGGAATGCTTTCATGGAAACAGCTTGGAATGCAGGCCACACTGAATACAGTATCAAACTCCGTCTGCTTGATTGCCTCCAGCGTCTCCGGACGCATTTTTAATTCATCGATTGGCGCATCCTTAGAGTCCATAATCCGGCGATATAAGCGCGGAAAATCCGTCTCCAGGTACGCCATAATTTTATCTGCGAGACATTCGTCTATGTCGGTATTCCAGTCCTTTTCGAAGCCCGGCAGGCGATAGTAAAGCGGCGTTCCCCATACCGATGGGATCACATCCATCGTTAACAAGCGATTGGTTCTGATTTGTTGATGGTAATTAGCCGTCAGCAGTGCTTCGCCACGCTGCCCAGTTTCCGCAACCAGGCCGTGCGGATACTCATGGATGTAGGCAATGGCATCCCTTCCGTCATACATAAGTGGAAATGTCTCTGGTCTTTGTCCCATGCCACAAGCACGGTTCAGATCGTGACCAAGCTGTGAGCACTCTCGCTTTAATGTTTCGATAATGCTCTGCGCTGTAGCCAACTTTTTACGCAGTGTGACGCCTTCGCCTTGATAATCAATGCATTGCTGATTGAGCTTGGTTAAACGCTCTTTTAGTTCCCGGCGCTCTCTTTTCAGCGTGCGGTTATCCTTCTCCGCAACATCCAGCCGCTTTGTCAGGCTGGGCGGATAGTCTTTTTTGTAACGGTTCAAATCGGCTTCGGCAGATTTACGCAGTGTATTTGCCTGTTCAAGACGCGCTTCCAGATTGCCGATCTCATTACGCATATTCGCGGCAAATTGATTAACTGCATCACCCAGGCTTTCAACTGTCGCTGATACGCCTGTGACTTGTGAAAAACGGATCAAGCCATCATTAACTGCTTGTTGGTATTCCTCAAACTGATCCACCAGCTTATTGTAATCAACTGCCCCATCATCAAGCAGCTTGTTGATTTCCGCCACCAGGTTATCTGTAGTGGCAATGACACTCTCGTGCAGTCGCTTTGACAGGTCATCACCCGGATTCCGTTTCTGTATAAGAGCGATTTGTGTGCGCAGCGTTTCAATTGCTGTCGAGATAATTTCCAGATTAGAAGTATCAGTGTGTTGACTCATTGCTATTCCCGTTACTTTGTTGAATTAGTTTTCTAACATATTTTATTAGTTTGATGACGGTATCGGAAGATGCAATAAACAAAAAACCCGCTAATTGGCGGGTTTTTATGCAATTACTGTGTTGCAGCCTGATAAATAAGATACGCGATAAATACAGGTACGATGGCCCATTGCAGCAATGAAAGTAGCCTCATTACTGTTATTGGGGTAACTCCATCCACGTATTGTTTCTCTGACATTTTCCCGAACCAACTAACCGACAACAGTGCCGAGTTTTCCCCCAATTCCAGCTCTCTGAGTGCTTCACGGATTAACGGCGCTGTCACAGCCTTAACCGGTGTGCTCAACGTGATACTCCGCGTCCTCCCCGCATCGTCAGCGAACGCCAGACTCACATAATATTTTTTGCTCAATGTACAAACTCCCAATCATCAGCGCTTGCACTTTCCGGGGTTATGTGAACCTTATCGCCAGTAACAATATTGTGAGCTTCAAAACTTCCATTGATACGTTTCGAGATCTCAATACATAGAGCCTGCTGCCATGAGCGACGACGAGCGATAGCATTAGTTCCTGCAGGGATAAGTTCTGCCACGTTAAGTAAACGCAAAACGATTTCTCCGTTTAATCAAGACAAACATACTCCGTGATAGCTTTTATGGCTTCAGCGGCACTGCGCGCCTCAAAGCAGTAGTAACCGGCTTCAGTGAGGCGAGTCATCCAGACGAGTTGTTCGGGAGTCAGGCGATTTCTCCCATGTTTCATCTCAATGCGCATTCCGTGGTATCCCCCACAAGCAAGGTCTATAGAAAGATCGGGATATCCCTTCTTTTGGCCCTCTGCCACCATTTTTATTGCCGTCCTTTTGCCTCGCAGGCCACCGTTTGGAGTGGCGTGAGTATGCTCATACACATAACGCATATTGCGATACAACCAGTCCAGGACGCGAACCTGCTCGTAATGCTCATGGTTCCTTTTGATTAGATCTGGGTTTTTCTCCAGTTCTCTAAGAGCTGCGGCATGTGGGGATGTTTCAGAATATTCACTGCGACGCCTTCTCTTTCGCGCTATTTTTCTAACACACCCATTGATAGTAAATATGCAAAATAATAACAACAACGTTAGATTTGTAAAACAAGAGAGATACTACTCAAGGATGGTCTATATGCAACAGGTCGGATTTGCTTTTAGAGTAAAGAGTGACCTTAATCAACAAGGAGGGTAAATCGCATGGCATTTACCCAACCTGTTATTTTTAAAGGGTTATTTTATCCTGTTCGGATAATTCTTTGATTGTCTTGTCGATTGCGATCAACCAACCTTCATAGGTTAAATCATCAACAAGTTCTACCAACTTATCATCGGTGTGAGGAAAGTATATCCAGCTCCAGTTCGCAGGGTTTTCTGCTTTTCGCAGCGTAAAAACCTTCTTGTATCGGTGGAACTCAAGGATATACCCCTTCGATATGGAATATTCCTTTAGGTCTTCGACCGTAAACCTACGATTCTTTCGCATGGCTACCCCATAATTCGATATTTCTCTATAGACTCGTCGTAACTTATGTACACGTATGGCTCTGTATCATCGGCATAAGGTGCGACTTCCAGAGCATGAACAGGATTGTATACCGCGTCATTTTCCAGGCGATCGCTCGAATACAGATGCCCAGCCAAAACCGTAAGCGCCGGGCGACTCATTTTGTAGATCTCTGCCACATCACTATCTACAACTTGTCCAAATGATATGTCGCCGCGCTCCAGCAATAACGTTTTAAGCGCAGGCCACCACGGCCCATAAAGGTGATAAAGCTGTGGATCTCGTTTCAGCCTTTCCACCATGCCATTCAGATATGCATCCAGAAACGCCTCTTCACTCCTGCCATTGAGCGCCTGCGGCAAAATGTCCTCAAGGTAGGATTCCGTCGGTTTTACAGTGTCAATTAATGTCGTCATTCAAATTCGGCCCAAGTTGGGGCCGCTCCTTATCTGTTAGGCCGCATCGGCGATTATTTTACGCAGTTCATCTACCGAGTAACGCGTAGATACCATCCATGCAGGACGGTCAAAGTTCACATCAGCAACCGGGTTTGCTTCAAAATTCCAGAAACGCCCGCCAATCTTCTTAATCGCGTCTTTGGCGTTCCGTATTGTCGAGGAACCTGGTTGGTCGGCAATGAGATAAACCGCGCCAACGTCCTCGCTGACGCTCCACCAGCGCCCGCGAACACGCGCCTTAGCGCGAATCGGCTTATCATTAACCACAATGATATAGTCATCATTCGCCGCTTCATCAGCTCTGGCTTCAGCCACTGCCGCCTGCTCTTCTCTTTTGCTTTCAGCCTGCTCAAGCCTTTCCGCGATCTCTGATTCAGTGGCCCCGCCGTTTTTCAGCGATACATAGTCCTGCCACGTTGCCGATTTGAGCGTATCCGGCAACTCATTCACATAGTCGCCGTCTTTCAACTCACGGGCGCGGCGGGTAGCCATTTCTACCAGGCGATTAACAGAAACAGCATCAGCAAAATCGTCCTTACTAATGTGTTTTTCATCAAATGCATTGATGACAGCCCCCACCTTAATCCACTGTGCTGCCGGTGATTCCAGGGGGTTATCAGCCTGAACAATGGCGAGTTTCGCTCCATCTACCCCATTATTCGCCAGCTGTTCCAATGCCGCCCATCCATCTGCATCACTGAGTGATTTATATTGCTCAAACAATGCATCGCGCCAGGCCACCAGCGCAGAACGTGTTTTTTCGATCTTCGCCTTAATTTTCGCGATCTTGACCTGATTAAACATCCGTTCAATATCATCGATATTGCTAAAGGCTTTCATCCTGCCCTGGAATAAACGGTATGCCAGCACGGTCCTCCAGAATGATTCCAGACCTTCTCCGGACGGTTTGCGGAACAAGCTAAGAATATCTTCAGAAGTGACTTTATTAAGCGAACGACCTGACAGACCACGCCCAGCCATCCAGTTTTCGAACTCCTGGGCAACATCATCCATCGTTGCCTGTGCGCCCCATGCCTGCATTCCCTGGATGTAATCATACCCATACAATGCCTGGAGGAATCCCTCGCCGTCCACGATATTCAGCGGGTTATCACTGGCTTGTATTTTTGCCACTTCACGCTTCAGCGCCTCGTCGTTGCCATCAGGATATATCCATCGCTCAGGTGCTATATCCGATGCTCGCCCGATTTTTTGGCCTATCACGCCATCATAGGCCGATGACAGCGCAATCTGACCATCATCTGTGCGATATGCCCAGTATTTAATAGCTGACCCACCGCCCCATGCATTACCTGGTTTACCAGCAATAACATTCATTACCCCATTGCGAATAGCATCATAGAACTGATCGCGAGTTAGTATTGTTGATAGCTGGTGGCACTGAACACCTCGCGCAGCCGTTGCGCGCGATTCAGCTACCCCCTCTTCAAAAGTTACCGCTTCAATCACAGAGTCAAACGGCAATGTAACGATTGACCCCGGTGCTCGAGCGTAACGACTTGCTCTATCCAGCCAGGCGATACGGCAGAGGTATTGTGCTTTTTCACCGTCAATTTTTTCCACCCGGACAATCGCTGTTGTTTCGCGATCATCAATGACTGCACGGTAATAACTACCTTTATGCAACAGGATATTCTTGTCAGTGCGCATATATTCCTGTGGGTTCTGAATAACATCGATACTGATATCCAGCACACCAGACTTAATAGCGCGCTCCACATCACCACGAGAGCGTTTCATTATGGTATCCGCGTCTTTTGCCCTGGTGATCGCAAACCGCAGCACCCGCGCACGTTTTCTGTAGCTACTCAACTGCTCAAGTGCGTATTTTTGCCCATTCCTGTTCGTACCCGCTTTTATCAGGTCGTCAAGATTTCGCTGGTAATACTCTATCTGTTCCATCGCGCTTTTCAGTTCTGTCTCCATCATGCCGATATCTTTTCCGGCGGCGTTTGCCGCTTTCAGGTAGATATCGAGAGCATTGTTGGCCTCGCGCTGTGCTTTCAGTTTCAGACGTTCTTCACGCTCTTGCGCCTGGCGAGCCATGATTGCGCGGCGTTCTTCCGGGTTTGCCGCCAGCATAATGGCGCGTTCATCAGCATCATCCGCATCACCATTGGCGATCTCTGACATGTCGGAGGTCATCACCATCTTGATCCAGTCTTTCTTACGTTTCAGCGTATCCAGACGGAAGTCGTCGAATGTGCCTTTGCCACAATAGTAGTGAACATTGACCTTCTCTTGCGGAGACCCTACGCGCGCACCGCGCCCATTTCGTTGGTCGATACTGGCTGGTGTCCAGGGTAGTGTCAGGTGGTGGATATCGGTTGTCCCGATGTGCAGGTTAATACCTACTTCAGCCTTCTTGTTACAGATTATGATGCGCGTGCGACCTTCGTTATAGTCGGCGGCAATACCTTCCATGCCCTCAAGGCCAGCATCATTTTTAGCTGAGAGATAATCCTCATATTGGGCAAGTTTGCTGTAGTAGGTTTCCCATGCCCCTTCTTTGTATTCACCGTTTTTATTCGGAGTAGGTTCAGTCGGCTTATTCACCTTCTTCAGCTTGATGCCGCCAGCCTGGCTAACGGTCGTCGCATTGATAATGCCTATCTCCTGCTCCGGCATTTGCAGTGCACTGGCGATAATACGGCGCAGCTTCTGGTGCTGGGCTTTTTCATCAATGAAGACAATTTGTTTACCGTTCTTCAGACCTTCACGAAGGTTTTCGATCAGCGCGGCATACTTCGGTGGGATGGGGTGTGATACCTGCTGCAGATCAATCCCGGCGGCAGCAATGGCCTTCAGTATTTCAGCTTCCAGTTCAATGCTGGCGCGTATTTCAACATGCGCCGGATGTTCACTAAAGGTGGTCTTCACTACCTTGCTGGTACGCGTACTGACCAGTCCACCAACGCCGTCTTCTTCGGCCTCGTCTGCATCTTCTGCCACTTTACCGCCTGCGACTTTTGGCAGGGCATCAGCAATAGCTTTTACCTTGTCTGCAAGCTCAACGGGGAACTGGAATGTAATCGCACTGGCATACAGATCCGGATCTATAGCAACCTTATCCATGTCGCGGATGATGGAGAAGATGAAATCATCCGGTTTGTCGTTAGTGATATGCCCGTTTTCATCGACTGTCAGCTCATCATTGCGACTTAACTCCTGAGCACGCTTACGAAGCTCTTCATAAGCAGCCTCCTGCTCCCCTGTCATCGGGATCTGCAAGGTGTTCTCGATGATGTCGGGAATTTTAACCGTCGCTCCGACATCTGCAGCAGTCTTCAGAGTGGTCCAACGATGGAAAATACCACGCAGGCCGTCAAGGTTCTGGAAGCCCACCAGCCCCTGCTTCTCTTCCACTTCCCCGGAAATTTTCTGGACCTGAACTGTGGCTGTTTTGCCAAACACACGAACGAAATCATCAGGCGTAATGATGCCCATGCGCATCCACTCTTCCTGCGGAATGACAGTAGACAGCATGTTGAAGGCATCAATCGGACTGTTCACCAGCGGTGTTGCCGTCAGCATGACTACACCACGCCCGTTGTTGCGTTTCATCATGTACGCAGCTTTTACAGCCATGTCGCGGGCCATCTTGGATACTGCCGGGTTAGGCAAATATGCCAGTTGTCCCGCTTCACGCCCGGCATTAAAGGAGTTGCGGTAGTTATGCCCCTCGTCGGCAATCACGCTATCGAAGTTCATATCCTCAAAGTACGGGATATTCTGCTTCTTCGTTGTACCGGTATTCGCGGCCTGATCCTTAATCTTGTTCTTCTTCTGCGCATCACGGTGTTTACCGGACGCCAGGTCAAGACGCCCCATTTCCACAGCATTAAAGACAGCTTGCTGTGAGTTCTCATCGATGGTTTTTTCTCGTAGCGGGATAGACGCGAATTGTTCTTTTGTCATGATGACCGTTCGCCAATTTGACGACGGGATCATGTTCATGCGCTGAACGATAACGGCGCTGGCGGACTCTTTCACAACATTTCTGGTAAGAGGCTGCCCGTTACTGTCGAGGCGTGGTTCGCCATTTTCATCAAGCACCGGCGCGGTCAGAATATTTCCGCTGTCATCACGAACTTCATCCAAACCGATAAACATCATATTGGCGAAGGCATCAGCACTGTAGAAACTCTGTGCCTCGTGATACCAGTTCTGATAAACCGCCTTCGGAACAACAATACACGTGCGTTTAGTGCGACCTGTTTCGAAGTTATACGCCTCAAGCGCAAGCGCGGTCGTGGTTTTACCCAGCCCGGTACCAAATCCCATGATGCCGCGCCCATCTTCTGACAAGCGCCGCACTTCTTCATTCTGATAAGTCAGAGGAATGCGCTTTCCACTAATCCCTTCCAGGCCAAGCGGTGCGTCAGAATGCGTGAACGGAATGAAACCATTGAATGCGTCGTTATACTCGCGGGCTATCTGATCAGCCTGCGGGTGAGTGCGTAACCAGTCGTTAAAACTAACTTCCAGTTGAGCAATTTTATCCAGGTACTCGTTAGCATTCTGCCCACGCGGTTTAACACCGTTCAGGTAGTTTTCTAACTGGTTCAGGAAGCCGTCTTTATTGTTGGCCTTCTTGAACTCATTCCCGTTTTTGCCGTTTACGGTTCGTAGCTGATAGCCGGTAAATACCCCGTCCTTACCTTCGTAATCGTCCGGAGATACCAGAATGCCATCGACGACCTTCAGATCAGGTTCAGTGTACTTAAACTCGTCATAGCCCTGCTCTGCCAGGAACTCTTTTATCAAGCGGCGATCCAGCCAGCGGGCATTCAGATTAACGGTGACTTTATTTAGTGGCGTGAAAATGCGTTTCTCTTCGATTTTCGCCAGCTGACGCTCAAAGTTCGCTTTCTGCTCACCTGTTGACGCATCACGCCAGCCCACCAGCAGTGCTGTTTTGGTTGCAACATCGCCGCTGGTGGCGCGGTCCATCGGCAGCAGACAGCCATACCCATCAATAGCGATATCATCAAATTTCGCCAGGTATTCAAGGGCCGCGTCGTCGTCCTCTGGCAGTTCACCAGCAAACGCCTCACGAAAGTCGCCCAGCGTTATAGGATTAAGGGCTACATCACTAAAAAGATGTGCTATCACTTGTTCAGGACGCGTAAAGTCAATACCGGCAGCACCATCCGTTACATCAAGTCGCCCTGCCAGAAGGTCAGAAGTGGAACCATCCTGTTTCACATTGCCAGTGAACGTCATCCAGTTTTTAGCGCCAGCTTCAGCAAGCCCATTCAGCTTAATCACGTGCGGTGGTCCATACTTCGCAACTTCTGCTGCCGCCAGGCGGGATGCATCTGCCAGTTTGTCATCAACGTTCACCCCCAGGTTACGCAAATCAAGTGCCTTGTTGATCAACTGACCTATCAGTGCACCGCGCATAACGCGCTCCCTGTCTTTTTCTCGCTGCTTGCCAGCAAAGCGAATCATTGCTGCCACTTCATCACTGACAACCGATGGATAGTCAGACGCGATCGCCGATATCTGGTCCCATGACAAAGCCAGAATGCCATTTGTTGACTGAAACGCGATCTGCAGATCGCCAAACGTCGAAACACCATATCGACTTACATCAAGCGCGGAGGATTTGGTTGTCGTGTCCTTAACCCATTTCAGACCATCAAACTCATGCCAGATACCGCCTACAAGGCGTTTATCGCCCACTTTCGCGCCCTGCCATGCCTGAGTAGTTACGCCGAGCAAATCCCAATTGATGCGACTATCAAAGCGACGAGATAGCGCGGTTTTCATCGACTCATTGGATACACGACCGTCTTTTTTCACCACCAGGGTATTGCGGAAGCTGGTACGTTCCATGTCGCCGTAAACAAATCGCTTCCCTTCGGTTGTAAACCATTTTCCTTTGAGGAAGGTATCCCAAAGGACGTTTGCCGATTTGAGTGTTGAATCATCCGTGTCGGGGATCATCTCCAGGAAGGTTTCCGGGTGTTTACGCAATACCCATACGTCCACCACGGTATCTGTACCGGATTCGCTGAACGTACCGGAAGGCATACGATGTGCGCCCAAAAATTCCGCTTTACGGCTGACTTTATCGCGCAATTTTTTATATTTCGTACCATCGGTCATGCCATTTGGCACCACCAATACGATAAGCCCACCAGGCTTAACCTTGTCGATCGTGCGCAGCACAAAGTAATTGCCAACGTTCTTCTCGTTTGCATATGCCGGATCAAGCCCTGCAACGCCGGAACGGCCTTCGCCAAACGGTACGTTACCAACAGCGTGGTCATACATTGCGTCTTTCGCCGCCAGAGCCTCAAACGCCCCAATGTTCACATCGTCTTCCGGGTGCAACAGCTGGTTGATTCGACCGGAGATCGGAGACAGCTCGGCGCTGGTCATTATCATTCCCTGCCGTTTTGTCTCCTGGAAAATACCCGTGCCAGCTGATGGTTCCAGTACGTGACCGCCATCAATACCGTAGTCAGCAAACAGCTCCCATATACCTTCAGCCATAAACTGTGGCGTGTAGTATTCGTATTGGCTGCCCTCACCATCTGTCAGGCCGCCTTCACCGGTATACCCAGCAAGAATCTGACGTTGTTCGTCAGTTAATTTCGCCCCATCGAAGCCGGGCGGAAGGGAATTAAGAAGATTTACTGCGGCATTGTTTGCTGCCCGGCGTGTTTTCTGAATACTGACACCATCGGCTTTCCTGACGCCAAAGGTCGCAACAGCACGTAATTTATGCAACCGACTAACAATTTCAATCAGTTCGCCTAAGCTGGAGACTTCACTGATTGAATGAAGTAGTTTGTCCAAAGGATTTCCCCCTCTAAACCGTAAAAAATTCCGCTATGCGGTACGGTTGAGAGGGTATGGAGAATGTTATTTTCAGGGGGACGATACTACCGTCAAAATCACATACTCCCCATAGTTTGCCTACTTATTAACCCATGACCGGGAGAAAAATATGGCAAACATTGAACCTCGCTGGCTAATTGAAGCCCGTAAGCACATTGGCCTGACTGAAATAAAAGGCGCTAAACACAATCCTGAAATCGTTCAGTTCTGGCGCGACATCAAGCGCGGCGGAATTAAAGACGATGAAACGCCGTGGTGCGCAGCATTTGTCGGTGCAATGCTGGAACGTGTAGGCATCCGCTCAACAAGATTTGAGTCGGCAAAATCCTATCTGGATTGGGGCGAGAAATTAGATACACCGGCATACGGATGTATCGTTGTATTTACCCGCGTAGGCGGTGGGCACGTAGGCTTCGTTGTCGGACGCCGCGCCAATGGCGATCTGCTTGTCCTGGGTGGGAACCAGGGGGATGCGGTTAATATTCGCGCATTCCCAACATCAAGAGTGTCTGGCTATCGCTGGCCTGCTGGCGAACCACGCAATACCGCTCTGTTACCAGTCGGAGACGCAGCAACCTCAACTAATGAGGCATGAAAAAAGCCCCGGCCAGGCCGGGGCATCACGCTTCAAGTCACGATCCAATCATTACCGACTATATCAGCCGTCGATAAATCAACTTCCCGGATCTGGAGTCCATTAATACAAAACCATCCGGTAGTAGAGTAATTATCAGGCCAGGCCCATACACCAACACTCCATGCTTTACGGCGGCACACTTCAGCCTGTCCTTCCCTGATTTTTTTTACCGCCTGCATGATGTCCATCACTCACCTCCCCAACCGATCACCTGGAATTGCCCCATTTTGGGGTGATACCAGCGTTTTCCTCGGTGTTCAGCCTCCGACATCATCCGGTTAAAAGCATTCATGAAGGGAGATAAGGCCACGATGGAACGACGCGACAATACCCCCTCTGGAGTTAAAAACTCATGTGTATCGGTGGGAATCCGGTAAGCGTTAACCAGGTTGCGACATTTGGCTTCGGTCAGGCCGCATTTTGCCGCCAGCTGGCGGTAGCCAATGTAACCTTCCGGAATGTTGCCCTTCTTGATTTGCTCGACGGTTTCAGCGACCTGGCTAACCTTTGACTCAACAGCATGAAGCCGCTTTTGCTGCTGAACTGCATTTGCAGCCATTGCGGCGATCATCTCTATTTCGGTCAACGGCTGGCGTACTTGTTCTTCCAGTTCGCGCCAGCGGTCCACCAGCCGGGCAGTAAACTCAGGACAAAGCTGTGCGACTACAATAATACTGTCTCGTTTGCCTTGCTCGTCGCTAAATCGGAACACCTGAATTAATCGAGAACGCCCCATTACATCTATTTTTGGTTCATCCTCAATTTGAGGACGAACAATAACGCCGGATTCGGCTAATGTTTCAATGGTACGCTTCACATTGTCATGACGTTTTCCCACCAGCTCCGCGATCTCAATGCTGGTCATTGATGGCTTTTCAAGAATGCAGATATCCATCAGTGTGCCTCCGCAATTCCGGGATTGGCAATATTGCGATACCAAGGATTAGTGTTTGGTTGTGATGAAGTAGAGAAACGGCCAGTCAGGACGCCATGTTGATCAGGGATCAGAGAACGGGCTTCTTTTTCAGTTGCGGCAATTGCGAAGTGATCGCAGTGTTTTTGCAGGGAGTGGAAACGCCAGATAAATTCCGGGCGCGAGCAAGGATTGGCATTAACCATAGTTACGGCCTCATTCGTAGGTTTAACAACCTGCGCCCCGCTGCTAAACGGGTGGCAGGACGTGACGGGGTTAGCAGACTGGCACGAATGAAACCAGCAGGCCGAAGCCTCCCCATCACGCCCCACCATAATTCGGGCGTAACGTGGTTTTACGGACACAAAAATACCGCAATATCGGATATCTGCGGTTGTCCGCATTCGTATTCAGGCTGCTAAACCCGGTCGCAGAATTTGCTACGACGACATGAATATAAGCCTGAAAACATGGAAGATCAACTAAAAATTTCAGCAATGGATGACTTCAGTCGATGATGCAGATCATACATTCCGATTTAGAAACAGCAAATTAATTTTCTAACACAAATTATCGAGCGAGCATTTTCCGATCATTGGGATGTTTTGTAGACACACAGGTCATCCCCTAAAGCCCGCCGGGATTGACCAATCCTCACGGTCAAATTCAGACCGATAGCCACGCTGTTTCATCAGGTCAAAGGCTTCACCAATGGTTGCACACCCCTGGGAGCCAGAATAATCCATTGAGAAATCCAGGGCACTGGATTGTTTAGGCTTATTCACTGCGGTAGCGGCACTACGTATCCATGCAAATTTTTTTGCCAGCTTTTCAGCGGTACGATACAGAGCCTGCCGTTTTGCGTGCCCCTCGTCTGAACGACGCTTTGCAGCTCTCGCTTTTGCCGCCGCCAGGCAGTGGTTGGTATGTTCTTCCCTGATTACTGGTTTTTTATCCAGTACCCCGTTATCCGTTTGAGAACTATCTGCTGGTGAAGCCTTTGGCTGAACCGCGCATGATCTTTCTCTTCTTTTGGCTATAGAGTGACTCTTATTTTCTATTGGCTGTTCATTTTGAACATAGGGGGACTTGTTCAATTTGAACAGGGGGGTCCCAGTTTCAAAAAAATAACGAACCTTTGAAATCAACTGCTTAACCAGTTTTGTGGCGTTGGCAAATTTGATGCCCTGCTTACCCCCTATCTCCATTGCTACATGAATGAAGTGGAGAAATTGTGTCGTAAACCGATATACGTTACACACCTGGGCATTGTTATTCGCTACCTGATGTTGCTTAACAAGCATTCCGCACTTCGTCGCTTCAGCAAATGCCCGGCGCACAGTAGAAATACTGCGTCCTGTAATCTCGGACATATCAGCATATGAGCGACGGATCATGTATTCATCGGTAGCCCCTGCCAGGTTGGCGAACTCGGCAATAATGGCGCTATGTGAAGGGGAAATAAGACCGCTATGACGAGCAAAAAAACTCAACTGATGACCTTTGATTTTTTTGTGGTATTCAGTGTTGTTTTTATACTCAGAAGTGTTGAAAGTTACTGAAACTGAATTTAAAATACTCACCAGATAGTTCCGTGAAAAAATCTATCTACCGTATAAATCTATGCCAGTGGATTTATACACCAAAAAGCCGCTTCTCAGCGGCTTTTGCTTTTTTTGGCAGTCGCTACCGAAGCAGTGACCGCGATCCTACTCGATCCCATCCACCAGGATCAACAGTGTATATAAATACACTATGTTAGAAATTTAACTTAACAAGGCGATTACCCCCTTCTGGAAACGAAGAGTAACGGGGTGGTGTTTTTGTTCTCCTTCGGTGATAACTCTGGTTCTTTCTTGCCTGATACCGGTAAGCCATAAGTAGCATTTGCCCCAAGAGATTCAAGCATCGCAGCCACTATGCGGGCATCATCTTCAGACTGCATACGGCAGAGCGCCCGGCGCTGTTCTGCGCTGATAAAAACAGGCATTTCCTGGATAGCTTCACGCAAAATCCGGCGGCATTGCTTTGCATTTTCCCCCTGGCTTTCCATCATCGCTGTTTGAGCGCGCAGCTTATCTCGAAGCTGTATGTTTTCCACTTCAAGGAGCATCAATTCTGATTCCAGGGCTTCACGATGTGCAGATTCGAGCATGGCTTGCTGATTTTTCATTGCTGAAAAGTGGTGAACCAGATCCGTAGCAGCGTTATCGGTAAAACCTTGTTCGATAAGTGCTGCATGAATAGCCGCATCGCGCTCTTCTGCTGATTCAAGCATCAGGCTTCTCTTGTCGAGGCTGATATAGTTAGGCACAGTTACGTAATCAAAGCCGTGGAAAGACTTTACCAGGGATACCGATGAATCTGGACCAGATGTAGCCCACGACCAACCACCAGCACCAGAATTAATCATGCCCTGAACAATACGCCCGGTGTCTGTATCCAGTATTTCCTGCGTATGAGTAACAATGCCGTTGTCGTCAATCGAAATGTCGATAGTCCTGTTTGACGGCACGTTCTCCAATACAACAGGCTTCCCATCTACCATCACAACAGAGACTTCCGGCAAGTTCAGGCTTTTCGTTTTGTTATAGTGCATCGCCCGGCGACCATGACCGTAATAACCATACATCTCACCCAGCGCGATACGCTCTTTTGTTTCTGGCGAGTTGAATGTGTCTCGTACCGACTGAATGACGTAATTTCGGTTGTTCTGCGGTGTGTGTTTGCGGATTTTCTCTACCAGGGAGAAGCGATCCGTAACAGTATTCAGTGATTGCATTATTTCCCTCCGGTTAATTGCTCATCACAAATTTTGCAAAGTTTATTAACTGTTCTGGCGTCCAGTTTTCCGGATCGTCACCGGACGACAACGGCGCGGATTCGTACATACCATGCTCGTTGTTTTGCTCTGATTCATTCGCCTTAAACTCTTTGATCATGGTGTTGAGAGTGTCATCGTCGATGTGCAACTGCTCAGTGAACAGATAACGCATAAACGCGTCGCTACCAGCCAGTTTCGGGTTGTTCTGGATCTGGTCCATAATTTGGGAGATGACAGCAACAAAGTTGGCGCGTGCATCCAGTTCTCGGTTTTCCTCTTCCTGGATAGCTGTGTTCATTGAGTTGAATTGCACGTCATAAGGGCGGTTTGTTTCGGTGTAAACCTTGCCATATTTATAAGCGAGGTGAATGTCCAGAAGCCGATAAATAGTTCGCTGGGCGGCCTGTCTGATCCAGTTCGCACGCAATGCAGCCTGGATAGCAGTTTGCTGCCAGCCGCCTTCTCCAAGCCCTCCGCTCATCTGATCAGCCCAGCCAAGCATTGTTGCGTCAATGCCGAGGCTTGCAGCAAGCTGCCGGAGGTGAAACATAACGTCTTCAATACCACTGATATCTGCGGGTATGGATTGCGTATCAATGGTGATGCCGTTCTTCCCGTCTCCCATAACAGGTATCAGATGGTTAAGCACAGTCGGAATAGCGTTGGCATTAATCGACCTTTGCGCCACCAGGTCACTATGACGCTTCAATGCCTGGCTGACGCCACGCGTATAGTTCGCCGCATTAACCGGGTCCAGTGTGTTCGTCGTAAGAGCAATCAGGCGGTCAATTTTGGCTGCATTATTTCGCGTTGATTTCAGCGCGGCGAGCGAAGCACATAAATTAAGGTAAGGTTCATAGCTGTATTCCAGGAATGAAGTTCCGTAATTCTGCGTCTCCATTAACGGCTTATCAGCCTGATCACTTAACAGTGAGTACCCTTTTGTGCCGTAGCTAACCGGAATAACTTTATGCTGTGGCGTCCAATAGGGATTTTTCATGGAAACCAGATTCCACGGTTCGGTTATTACTCTGCGCAAACTATGCGTATCCAGAATGTAATCACCACTGAAACCTACCAGCTGGCTACCACGATAAAACTCCTGGACGAAGTGTGGCAGAGTGTAATAACTGGACTCAATGCCTGTTATCCCCCTGCCCTGTTCAGCATAAGGTCGGACATAAGACACCCCAAAGATCGCCATAATCATGGCCCATGAAGGAAGTCCGTCATTAATCATCGCCCCCAAATCAGCGGTTAACTCTTCACATCTACTTACTGCCTCGGCATCGGAACCATCCTTTGGCGAAAGGATGAATGCTTGTCCGGTTTTTTTTGAAGGCGCAAGCGCATGTGCAATGTGAATATTTAAAGCCGTCGAGATAGTCGGGCTTTTAGCCATCGTTTCCAGGATGTTGTACTTTTGCAGGCGCTCGCCGGGCAGTTCAGCGGATAAAGAAATTGAATCTGCTTCACTCGTCATGCCATCGCTATTGCTCCCCAGGATGCCTGGACGTAAAGCAGACAGGCCGGAACGAGCAACGACACTATGTCCGCTCGTAAAAACGACCGGATCGGCGGGCGTAACATCACCACCGTTGAAGGCTTTCTTCAATGCTGACAGAAAGCCTTTGTTTTTGTCTTTCGTTGCCATGAATCACCGCAAATTGTTTCCAGTTTTGCGGCAGCATAATCAGTATGTGATTTCAGCGGTTGGTTTAGTTTTCCGTACGGCAATTATTTAGATCTGTAGAATTTTCAAACATAGCAAAGTTCAGACCTTTCCCTTCGCCAAATTCACCCTCAATTTCATCAGATACAGCAGACAAAATACGACGCAGATCAACATCGCCACCGCCGAACATATCGCCCAATGCCTGTTGTTTATGAGTCAGCTCGTCGTTGATTTTTTGCGCCATTTTTTTGAATGCTGCCCCCATACGCTTCGCACTGCGATTATTTGCTACGATGAATAACGCCAATGCCTCAGCTTCCGGTGTACTGTCGCCGAATAACCCCCTTTGGGCGATCACTTCTTCAACGGCCTGACCGTTGTCTTTGGCTTCACGTACAAGATTAATTGCTTCCTGGAGTGCTGCTATCGCCTGTGTATCCAGGCCATTAACCTGCTCTATACCGTCCACTAAGCCTGTTACTGCGTCATGGTGAGCGTCGCCAGACAGCGACTGCATTTGCGCAAAATCGCTGGCTGCCGTATTTAATGCGGTCAGGATATTACGCATTTCCGGATCTGGCTCTTCCGACACCAGCCGAACAAGCCTTTCATCCTTGTACGCTTTGGCAAAAATTGCATTCTGGATGCGATCGATAAGCTGTTTCGTGGGACGCCCATCGGCAGTAAGCAAGCCTGCTGTCGCTGTATCGCCAATTTCGCGCAAAAACGCACGAATAAACGCATCATTGGACCGCGCCAGCAGATTTCCATCATCTGAAGGATTAAATAGCGCCATGACGCTCTCAGTGAGAAATTGCGCATCCGCATACGCTTTTTCACTTGCTGCCATCTCTTGCAGATCGCTAATGTTTGAATCGCGGGCAAATTGAGCGCGGTCTACATCTGTGAGTCTTTCTCGCACCAGTACGGGCATAGACATTTGCGAAATTTCGTCAGGATTCAGACCAAACTCTTTCGCATGGTCGATCAGGTACTGGCGATACTCATCCGCCTGTCCTTGCTCATAGGCACGCCAGATACCCATACTCCTTCCGTTGCCGGATTCAACAACGTTGTCCGGACCAACTATCGGCGCTCCGTGGCTGCTCATACCGGAATCCGTTAATTGTGCCGGGCGTAAATTGGAGGCAATACGGTTAACCTGGAGTTTGCTGGATAACCGGGTACGATCTCGTGGTTGGAGTTCTTCCGGGAAGGCCGGGTTAATCGTACCGTCAAGGTTGTTCGAAATGATCAGACTGCTGGCATCAACGACCTTAAAAGCCGTCTTTACCTCTGCACCTTTGCTGGTGACTACGTAGCTACTTCGCCCCAGGCGTGTTTCTTTCCTCTCTAATGAAGAAACCAGAGCAATGACGCTGTTAATATCTGTGGCCCCGGAAAGCGCAGAAGTAACTGATTTGTTCAAAATACACTCCAACTATAGAGAAAGCTGTGAGTGTAAAAAGTGTGTGATTTATGTGAGAACAGATAAGTGAAAGGGGCATTTCAGCCCCTTTTGATTACCCGGCATAACCGTTAGCTTTCACCCAGCTTATGGTCTGCTCTTTAGCCTGCTCCAACGTAAGGAACTCGCCAACATAGTTTGAGATCCCACGCAGCGCATCAATAAATTCCATTTGTGTGGACTTTGTGAAGACACCGCCCAGGAAGTCAGTCACTATCTTAGGGACTTCATCTACAACAGGATCAGTCTGTTGTTGCGGTTCCGCTGCCGGTTGCGCGGCAGTCCCCAGGCCCAATTTCAGCATCACATCAACAATCTGCTTACCAATGGTGACGCGTTGCAATACTGGCGCAGTTTTCTGCGCCTGCATTAGATCTGATAGCTCTTTACCTAATTTCAGGCGGTCTAAAACAGAGATGGTCATTAAGCACCTCCCTGCTGAATTTCAGCCAGAATGTTGATCAGGTAGTCAACTGCTGCACCAACAGTGGCTTCGTTCTCGTCGTATCGACCTGCGCTGATTAGAGCGTTTGCTGCTTCCTGCACATGATCAAGTTCAGCACTGATGACCGTCAGATCGCGGGATGTAAACTGCTCCGGCACGGATTTCAGGTACTCCAGTGCTTTATCTGCCTCCTGATCAGCTTCACTTGCTGATTCACCAGCTTCTTCTGGCTCCGGCTCCTGTTCTGGTGCTGGTTGTGGTTGTGATTCCGGCTCAACCACATGCTCTGTTTTTACTTCGCTTGAATGATTTTGAAGGGCGTTATACACGTCCATAATGAAAAGGTTCTCCCCATCACCAAGTGGATACGCCACGTTTGGAAACGCTTTGCGGAAAAGAATTTTCACTTGCGCCTTGAATGTTTTCAGGTCACTGCCAAACAGGTCTACATAGCCATCAATATGTTTCGACATGCTGGACACAACCAATTGGCCTGCAAAATCTTTCAGCTCATCTTCATCAGGAAGATAGAGCAACTCGTACTGGCTGACTTCTTCATCTGTCAGTTTACGGTCATACGTAATGATACCGTGACGAGCATATTCGTAATACTGATCAGCCTGGTCAGGACGATCAAGCACGGCTTTATTTCCATCCGGCACAGCACCAACACCAGCCGGGCGAGATTGAAGTGCATAGTGGTATTTACCTACATCCTGGCTCTCTGGTTGTGATACTGGGTTCGTCTCGGGGTCTGTCTGTGGTGGTTCGGGGTCTTCCTGCTGGCCTGGTAACACATCAACTTTATATTTATCTGCGTTATGCTCTCGGTAGGCTTTAAGTAATTTGGTTGCAGCATCTGCCAAACTGCCTCCTTTGACAGCACTGGCATCAATACTGAATTTACCTTCAGGTGCTACTATCGTAACGAAATTGTCACTGCCGGACGTGATATAATTAACTTCAGCGCCATTATCCAGCACTGTTTTTCCGTCAATGGCAAGATTATGTTTTACATGTCGCAGCTGGTCACTAAACGCTCGTTCCTTCGTTTTTTCACCTTTAGCAGACAACAATTTATCGCGTTTTTCTTGTAATTCCTCGTTGATGGCTTTCTGGGCATCAAGTTTTTTTTGCATCTCCGTAAGAGCAGCACGCTTTTCAGTCAGCCCACGTTGCGCAACGTCCACCTGATCAATCATTATTGACCGTTCTTCTGCCAGTTTATCTGCTTCATTGAGATAACTCTCAATATCTGCCTTCATTTTGTCCTGGCGCTCTTTTGCTTTCTTAAATTTTTCGCTGTTACGCTCAATCAAATTAGATAGCGCCTGGCATACCTGGCTTAAAGAAACATCTCTCCCACCAATCGGGGCGACAACGTGAGTTACGTTACGCTTATTAAGTAAAAACTGAAATGCAACAAGCTCGTCGTTACTCTTTATTTTTGCCCCGTCAGCTGTTGGAGAGTGGAAAATTATGCTTGTACTCTGCCCGTCAGTAAGCGGTATCTGCGCGGTCAAAACAGGGATATTAGCTACCCGACGTACACGACCGATAATCGCACCACCAATACAATTACGTCCATTTTCATCGGTCCCGGCTTCATCAGTCCCTGCCATAATATTCGTACCATTCAGGCCACGATTCAGCGCACGGACGAAAGCTCGCATTGTTTGAGCTAACCGAATTCTGGTTGTAGTTATGGACTCAAACATAGCTTCGTCAGACACAACCAGAATTTCATTGCCCATATAGGCAAGCTCAATATCTTCTAAGGTCGCCGCCTCAAAAATCAGGTCATCTTCGCTTAATTCTTCTGAAGACCAGCGACTTGGCACATAGCCGGGGATCGTATCAGCAAAAGTAGACTGAATATTAATTCGTAAAGGATTGTTAATCATGCTCATCCTCCAGGCGCGCGATTTCTTCTTTAAGAGCACGTGTCTTAGCTACTTCCTGAGACAAGGCAGCTTTAACGTTACCCGTATCTTGCATTACTTTGTCTGACTTGCTCTGGAGTTTAGACAGTTTGTCGTTAGCATTAGCGATATCTTCACGGAGTGCATCACGTGATTCTTTCGCTTCAGCTAATTTCTGAGCGTTAGATTTAACTCCCTGCCGCTTCTTATTTCCGTCATCAATATTTTTTGCTGCACGAGCAAGTTTTCGAGCTAATGACTTCTGGAAAGAAGTTGATCCGCGATTAAATAAAGCCGCAAGAGATTGCCCCAAAGCCGACATTGTTTTTACTGGCTTGAACGGTACTGTTTTACCATTCAGTTTGATCCCAGATATATCACCGGTATCGTTAACCTGAACTTCCATTGTCTGTTCATCAATACCAATAAGGGTAAATGTGCGCGTCATGATCCCATCTTTCTTCCTGCCATTACTTGCAGGGATCACCCTCGCTATCTTGTAACCACCTTTGCTGATTTCTTTGACGAGTTTTGCCAGCCCCTTTTCGTTTAACTCATCATAACTAAGAAGAACATAATTATTCTTATTTGACATCCCAGTCTCCTTCACGCTTTTCGATCGTAAACTGGCGCTCTATGCAGTCATTGATAGGGAAAATGCGATAAAGCGGATTCAGTCGACAGTTACCGTTAGTCAATGTGACTTTCAGATCCCACTTCGTTGGCTCAAGATATTTCGTATCGATGAGCAAATACTCTTCTCTCTCACCGCGTTTTGAGGCGTCAACTGGTCGCGTTTTCCCTGAAATAACCACAGATGGATTTTTCAGGTCTTGCAACCAATATTCGATTTGAGCATTGCTGACCCAGCTTCGCTTAACACGTAGCGAAACAGGAAATGCTATAGCGGATTCTTTCACTACAGCGTCACCAATACTCAAAATCTCAACACTCTTGCGACGAAAAATGAAACGGTCAATGATGGCAACAAATGCCATGATAAAAATGAAATAATTTCCAAAGTTACCCATTATTTCTCTCCACCTTTTCCCCCATTCGCTATTACGCTTAAGAGATTCAAGACGTTACTAGCTCTGGACTTCAAGCCCTGTAAAATTTCACTACCGTTGTTACTGGCAATCAGAACAACGCAGAAAATGATACCTTCAGGCCATTCTTGGCTAACCGCCACCCCATACCCCGCAAGCCCGGCTGTTACCGCAGTAAACAATTCACTCGCAAGATTGAGCAGGGACGCAGAAATGCGCCCATCTCTAACTCCGAGAAGGAATACGCCGGTTCCACTTAGTAGGGATGTTATGACTACTACAGCCAGATTTTCATAATCTGCAAACATACCCCTCCAGAAATAACATCTAATGCGCCACTAACTTAGTCAGTTTGTTATTTCCTTACAGGACATCTTCTAAAATCTCCCTCCTTAACATACAAGGGGGACATATGCTTATTGGATACATTCGCGTATCAACTAATGACCAAAACACAGCTTTACAACGAAACGCCCTTGAAAGCGCAGGATGTGAGCTAATTTTTGAGGATAAGGCGAGCGGCAAAAAGGCTGAACGCCCTGGGTTAAAAAAGGTTCTCCGTATGCTTTCCAGAGGTGACACCCTAGTCGTATGGAAGTTAGATCGTCTTGGGCGCAGCATGCGTCACTTGGTTGTGCTGGTGGAAGAGCTTCGTGACAGAGGCATTAACTTCCGGAGTCTCACTGACTCCATCGACACCAGTACACCAATGGGGCGCTTTTTCTTTCACGTAATGGGGGCGCTGGCAGAAATGGAACGTGAGCTTATCGTTGAACGTACACGCGCTGGACTTGATGCAGCTCGCGCAGAAGGTCGTATAGGTGGGCGTCGGCCTAAATACCAAGAAGAAACATGGCAGCAAATGCGGCGATTGCTGGAGAAGGGCATCCCCCGTAAGCAGGTTGCAATCATCTATGATGTGGCTGTTTCCACGCTTTATAAGAAGTTTCCGGCGTCATCATTTCAATCCTAAACCTTGGTTTAAGAGAACTCGGTACCAGCGGTGAAAAGATCCCCCTGTTGAGCAC
>ERZ791930.90-NODE-90-length-93378-cov-3.597163_pt1 | contig 93378 bp, 89 predicted proteins | sample MGYA00510128_ERZ791930 | MGnify/ENA primary metagenome ERZ791930 (study PRJEB30046, sample SAMN00792057) | human gut metagenome | study: EMG produced TPA metagenomics assembly of the A metagenome-wide association study of gut microbiota in type 2... | reverse complement strand
GGAGAATAATCCATTACCCTCAAAAGAGGATAATTGGATTATACGTGAAAGAATGATTGAATCAGCAGCAAATGCAAAATTTAAGCGCATCCAGAAACTGATGAAGCAGGCAAGAGCAAGAAAAAAAGAAGGTGTCTTTGTCGTAGAGGGATGGAAAATGGTGCATGAGGCTTTGCAGAGAGATTTGGTACAGGAATTGTACTGTGATGAAAAAGAAGAACAAGCATTAGCCAAAGAACTGGCAAAACTACAAAAACGTCCGGTGATTGAGGTACTTAAGACAACGCTATTTAAGCAGATGTCAGACACCGTAAATCCACAGGGTGTTTTGGCGGTTATCACAATGCCGTCCTATGACAGGGAGCAAATGATTTCCTCAAGTGAATGTAAACTTCTCTGCCTCGAAAACATACAAGATCCCGGCAATTTGGGAACAATGTTTCGGACAGCAGAAGGGGCCGGTATGTCGGGTGTTGTTTTGTCATCCGGCTGTGTAGATTTGTTTAATCCGAAAGTTGTGCGCTCGACGATGGGAGCAATGTTTCGTGTCCCGTTTTATATCTGCGAGTCAATGAGCGAGGAGATGAAACAGCTGCAAAATCAGTCATTTCACTTTTATGCCGCTCATTTACAGGGTAAGAAAAACTTCCGCGAGGAAACGTATGATGGACGCATCGGCATCTTAATCGGCAACGAGGCAAATGGACTGAGTGATGAAGTCACCGCCCTTGCCGATAAAAAAGTAATCATTCCGATGGAGGGCGAACTGGAGTCGTTAAATGCAGCAGTGTCGGCTGCGTTGTTGATGTATGAGGTGCAGCGGAATAAGCAGCTATAGTTTCCGTAATTTAGTACAAAAAGTTTGTTCCTCATGGGCCGCTCTCGCTCGTTGAGTTGCGTAGCGGTATGGGCACAGAAACTACCAGTGCCACATACCGACGCACTCAAAACCCATGAGCCCCAAAACTTTTTGTACTAAATTACTGGAAATTATAGAGAACTAGCCGTAAATGCTAGGCGCGCAAGCGTTCTGAATTGGTAAGCAACTTGTTTTGAGGCAACATTTAGATAGAGTACAGCGAGAGTTATTTCGCTTTCTGTTGCTCATACTATTGGTGGCAGAGGCATTTTGGAAGACTTATTCGGTATTCCAGTGATTTATGAAGAAAAGATTGTGTAAAGAGGCAGCAGCCAACTTATTTGGAATTCTGGTGGTTTATGAAGAAAAAGTTTGCACTAAGAGGTTACTGCCAACTTATTTAGGATTCCAGTAATTCAGTAGAAAATTTTGTGACTCGTGGGTTTTGAGTACGTCGGTATGTGGCACTGGTAGTTTCAGTGCCCATACCGTTACGTACTCAATGAGTGAAAGCGCCCACGAGATGCAAAACTTTCTACTGAATTACGGAAAATAAAAAAAATGGCAGCGCCCACGAGACGCAAAACTTTCTACTGAATTACGGAAACTAAAAAATTCCCACCCCCACGCCACAAACAAAATGTGTTAAAATTTTGACAAAAACCTAATTTTTTAGTATGATAAGGAGAAACAGTGAATAAAATGAAAGGGAGGATTCGAGACGATGTTGACGATTTTTTGGCTTGTACTGGTAGCCATTATGTTGGTAATTGAGATTTTTACACTGGGTCTTACGACAATTTGGTTTAGTCTTGGCGGCGTGGCAGCGGCAATTGCAGCAGGACTTAACAGCCCTTTGTGGTTACAGATTGTTTTGTTTGCCGGCGTGTCGGTTGTGGTTATGGTTTTAGTTCGTCCGTTTGCTGTAAAAGTGCTTGACAAAAATCGTGCCAAGACCAATATCGATGAACTGCCGGGGCAGAAAGCAGAAGTTATCGAAACAATTGATAATGAAAAGGGAAGTGGCACGGTACGTCTTCGTGGTGTCGAATGGATGGCACGCAGTGTAGATGACACGGTGATTGAAGAGGGAAAAGTAGTAACGATTCAATCGGTTTCCGGTGTCAAGTTACTGGTAAAAGAGTGATAAAAACAGCGCAAAATCGCGGAATGGAGGCATGTTATGGGAAATGAAATGGAGATTAGCCTGGTACCAATTATTATTATTGTAATTGTAGCAATTTTGCTTTGTGTACTGGCATCTTGTATTAAAATTGTGCCACAGGCACAGGCGTTTATTGTTGAAAGACTGGGCGGTTATCAGTGCACTTGGTCGGTTGGACTGCATTTTAAGGTTCCAATTATCGACAAGGTAGCCAGAAAAGTTCTGTTAAAAGAGCAGGTGATGGATTTCCCGCCACAGCCGGTAATTACAAAGGATAATGTAACGATGCAGATTGACACCGTTGTATTTTTCCAGATTACGGATCCGAAGCTTTTTACGTATGGGGTGGAAAATCCGATTATGGCAATTGAAAATCTGACGGCGACTACACTTAGAAATATCATTGGTGATTTGGAATTAGACCAGACACTTACGTCACGTGAGACAATTAATACGCATATGCGTTCCAATCTGGATATTGCGACTGACCCGTGGGGAATCAAAGTAAACCGTGTGGAATTGAAAAACATCATTCCACCGAGAGAAATTCAGGACTCCATGGAGAAGCAGATGAAGGCGGAGCGTGAGAGACGTGAATCTATTCTTCGTGCGGAAGGTGAGAAGAAATCGACAGTCCTTGTAGCAGAAGGTAAAAAGGAGTCTGCGATTTTGGAAGCGGAAGCAGAAAAAGAAGCAGCAATCCTTCGTGCAGAAGCAAAGAAAGAAGCAATGATTCGCGAGGCAGAAGGTAAGGCTCAGGCGATTGCAGAGGTCCAGAAGGCGACAGCAGAAGGCCTGAAATACTTAAATGAAGCTGCACCGACGGAATCGGTTCTGACCTTGAAGAGTTTGGAAGCATTTGAAAAAGCAAGTGACGGCCAGGCAACCAAAATTATCATTCCATCGGAAATTCAGGGGATTGCAGGACTGGCAAAATCCGTGATTGAAACATGTAAAGAAAAATAACACAGAGAAAAGAGTGAAAAAAATGAATTTACAAGGAAGAAACTTTTTGACACTAAAGGATTTTACACCGGAAGAGATTCGCTATTTTCTGGATACAGCAAAAGAGTTGAAGGAAAAGAAGAAAAATCATGTTCCGATGAAAGAATTTGAGGGACGAAATATTGCCCTGATTTTTGAAAAAACAAGTACGAGAACACGTTGCTCATTTGAAGTCGCAGCGCATGACTTGGGAATGGGTGTGACATACTTAGATCCAAGTGGTTCCCAGATTGGCAAGAAAGAAAGTATTGCGGATACGGCACGTGTGCTTGGACGTATGTTTGACGGTATTGAGTACCGTGGCTTTGGACAGGAAAATGTTGAAGAACTGGCAGAGTATGCCGGTGTGCCGGTTTGGAACGGATTGACGAATGAATATCATCCGACCCAGATGCTTGCTGACCTTCTTACCATTGAGGAGCAGTTTGGACATTTGGAAGGAATCCGTCTGACTTATATGGGAGATGCCCGTTATAACATGGGAAATTCTCTGATGATTGCGTGCAGCAAGATGGGAATGCATTTTACTGCCTGCGCACCAAAAGAATATTTTCCAAATAAAGAACTGGTTGCCTTGTGTGAGGAATATGCAAAAGAAAGCGGTGGCAGCATTACTCTCACAGAAGATGTAAAAGAGGGAACAAAAGATGCAGATGTTCTTTATACCGATGTATGGGTTTCTATGGGTGAGCCGGATGAAGTCTGGAAAGAGAGAATTGAGGCATTAAGTCCTTATCAGATTAACAAAGCGGCAATGGATAATGCAAAAGAAAATGCTGTATTTATGCATTGTCTGCCGGCATTCCATGATTTGAAAACTAAGATTGGAAAAGAAATCCATGAAAAATATGGATTGACGGAAATGGAAGTAACAGATGAAGTGTTTGAAAAATATGCTGACGTGGTATTTCGCGAGGCAGAAAACCGCATGCACACAATTAAAGCGGTTATGTATGTGACACTTCCAAGGTAAAGCAACGAAAGGAGCCAATATGAGCAATAACTTAAACGCCGGATATCGAAATGAGTGGTTACATAAGATGGCATCGGTGTGTGAAGCGAGCAGCACCATTGACTCTACTCTTTATGAAAAATATGAAGTAAAGCGCGGACTCCGTGATTTGAATGGACGTGGTGTATTGACCGGCCTCACAGAAATTTCAGAGATTCAATCAACAAAAATTTCCGATGGGGTACAAGTTCCCTGCGATGGTAAATTATTTTATCAAGGCATTGATATTGAGGAGATCGTGGATGGGTTTCTATCTGAAAAACGGTTTGGATATGAGGAAGTTGTGTATCTTCTGATTTTTGGAAAACTGCCGAATGAATCTGAACTGGAAGAACTCAAGGACATGTTAGCCAATTATCGTCAAAGCCTGCCAACCAGCTTTGTACGTGATATTATTATGAAAGCACCAAGTGTTGACCTTATGAATACACTCGGACGAAGCGTTCTTACGTTATATTCTTATGACGACAGAGCAGACGATATTACTACGGAAAATGTGCTGCGCCAGTGTTTGCAGTTAGTCGCACTGTTTCCGATGTTTGCGGTATATGGTTATCAGGCGGCATGCTATTTCCATGAAGGAACCAGTTTCTTTCTGCATCCGCCAAAAGCGGAGTATTCGACCGCAGAAAATATTCTGCATATGCTTCGCCCGGACAGCAAATTTTCACCGTTAGAGGCAAAAATTTTAGACATTGCCCTCGTGCTTCATGCAGAGCATGGCGGCGGTAATAACTCGACATTTACGGACCATGTAGTAACCTCATCAGGAACCGATACTTATGCGGCCATTTCGGCAGCACTCGGTTCGCTGAAAGGACCAAGACACGGTGGAGCAAATAAAAAAGTATCGCAGATGTTTGACGATATGAAACGGAAAGTTAAAAACTGGGAAGATGAGGATGAAGTAGAATCGTATTTGATTGCCCTTCTGAATCAGCAGGCATTTGACCGTGCCGGTTTGATTTACGGTATGGGACACGCGGTGTACTCAATTTCTGACCCGCGTGCGAGAACGTTCCGCAAATTTGTCCAGAAACTTGCCGATGAAAAGGGGCTTCAGAAAGAATTTGCCCTTTACAATCTGGTCGAAAAACTGGCACCAAAAGTCATTGCGAATGAGCGTCATATTTATAAAGGTGTTAGTGCAAATATCGATTTTTACAGCGGACTTGTATATAGCATGCTGGGGATTCCGCACGAGCTCTATACTCCGATTTTCGCAATTGGACGTATCGCCGGCTGGAGTGCGCACCGTTTAGAGGAACTTGTCAATGCCGGGAAAATCATTCGTCCGGCTTATAAAGCAGTGGCAAAACATAAACCATATACACCGTTAAGTGAACGGGATTAGGAGGTTTTCCATGCAGGAAGAACAGATTTTGTGCGCGTGCAGTGCCTATGAGCAGAAATATTATTTAAATCCGCGTTATGCATCGCTTCCATCCGCGATTCAGGATGAACTGCAGATTATGGCGGTGACGATGACGGAAGATGTCGGCGGTGTATTTACCATGGAATTTGATGAAGATGGCTCCCTTTATATGTCTACGACGGCAAAGGAAAATGATTTCTTCTATGATGAAATCGGAAGCCATTTGAAAATCAAACAATACCGTGTAAAATACGCAGAACTTTTAGAAAATTTAGAGACTTACTATAAAACATTTTTTATTGACGGAGTGAACGAATGAAATCATTTACTCTGAATGGGGGCTATTATGTTACTGGCGATTGATATCGGAAATACAAATTTGACATTTGGACTTTTTCAAGGAGATAAAATTCTGCATAAGTTCCGGCTGACAACCAGTCTGCCGAGAACTTCGGATGAGTTTGGTGTCCAGATTGTGGAGCAGTTATCTCACAAAGATGTGTCGGCAGACGACGTTGAGGATGTCATTATCTGCTCCGTTGTGCCAAAGATTATGTATTCTCTGACAAGCGGTGTAAAAAAATATCTTGACTGTGATCCGATGATTGTGGGAAATGGGACAAAATCGGGTATCCGTATTGCAACAACGAATCCGATGGAAATCGGAGCAGACCGTGTCGTGGATGCGGTCGGTGCTTACTTTTTGTATGGCGGGCCGGTGTTTGTCATTGATTACGGCACGGCTACGACATATGATTTGGTGACGGAAGACGGCGCGTTTGTTGCAGGTGTGACAGCACCCGGTATAAGAATCAGTGCGAAAGCACTTTGGAGCAATGCAGCAAAACTTCCGGAAATTGAAATTATAAAACCGGAGTCGATTATGGCGAAAACCACGATTACAAGTATGCAGGCAGGACTTGTGTATGGAACGATTGGACAGGCGGAATATATCATTGACAAGTTCCGTGAAGAATCGGGTTATCAGAATATGAAAGTTGTGGCAACCGGCGGGCTCGGACGCATTATTTCAGAGGGCACCGATAAGATTGATATTTATGATTCAGAGCTGACCTTACAGGGCATGCGTCTGATTTATGAGAGGACGAAAAAGAGTGAAGATGGGAAGTAACAAACTGAAAATCGGCAATGTAAGCTTAGATGGCAATATTGTATTAGCACCAATGGCAGGGGTTACGGACCTGCCATTTCGTCTGCTTTGCAAAGAGCAGGGAGCGGATTTAATCTGCACAGAAATGGTGAGTGCAAAAGGCATTTTTTATAATAATAAAAATACCGAGGACTTACTTCGGATTGATGACAGGGAACGTCCGGTATCGCTGCAGTTATTTGGCTCAGACCCGGATATTATCAGTGAGATGGCAAAAAAAATTGAGCATCGGAATTTTGACATCTTAGATATCAATATGGGGTGTCCTGTGCCAAAGGTTGTAAATAATGGCGAGGGTTCTGCCCTTCTTAAAAACATTCCGCTTGCGGCAAAAATTATTGAGAAAACGGTAAAAGCGATTGACAAACCGGTGACGGTAAAGTTTCGCAAAGGATTTGGCGCAGACGAAGTGCAGGCAATCGAGATGGCGAAGGCGGCGGAAGCAGCAGGCGCAGCGGCTGTGGCAGTACATGGCAGAACGAGAGAACAGTATTACAGCGGAAAGGCTGACTGGGAAATAATTGCCAAAGTGAAAGATACGGTGTCAATTCCGGTCATTGGAAATGGAGATATTTTTACGCCGGAAGATGCCAAAAATATGATGGAGCAGACAAATTGTGACGGTGTGATGATTGGCCGCGGGGCACAGGGGAATCCGTGGATTTTTCATCAGATTAAGACATATTTAGAAACCGGAATGGTACCGGAAAAACCCCCTTTTTCCGAAGTGTGCCGGATGATTCTGCGCCATGCCAAAATGCAGATTGAGTGGAAAGGCGAAAAACGCGGCATGCGTGAAATGCGAAGCCACGCGGCGTGGTACACCGCGGGTTATCCACATTCTGCTTCTCTGCGGCGTGCAATGAACACAGTGGAGACATATGCACAGTTAGAGGAACTATTTTCCATTTAACAGAAAATCACAACTTTATGTCCGAATTATCAAAGTATGAACACAGGCTGTTCATACTTTTTCTTTAGATTAAAGGTAGAAAATGTAAAGAATACGATGAGCAGTATGACAAGTTCCATGAACGACATGATTGATACCGTTTCCATTGCGATTGCGTTTATCGCCGGCATTTCCCTTTTAGTAGGCGGAATCGGCGTTATGAATATTATGCTTGTTTCAATTACCGAGCGTACCAGAGAAATCGGTACGCGCAAGGCGCTTGGCGCAAAGAACAGCTCCATCCGCCTGCAATTTATTATAGAAGCGGTTATCCTCTGCTTGCTGGGAGGCGTCTTTGGGATTATCTTAGGATTTATTCTCGGAGCCGTCGCCGCTTCCCTCCTAGGCTATGCGGCATCTGCTCCGGTGGCTGCCATCATTGGTTCCGTTGTATTTTCCATGATTATCGGCGTGTTCTTCGGTTACTATCCGGCGAACAAAGCGGCGAGACTTGACCCGATTGAAGCACTTCGGTATGAGTAGAAAATAGAAAATCATAAAAAAGAAAGTCATATTTACTTGTTCTTACAGGTAGATGTGGCTTTTTTTGAAGTAAAAACCGACCAAATGTGGTATTCTTTTATCTAATAGTTGTAGTACTTAATTTCAAGGCCTTGGAAGAAAGGAACATACCATGGACAAAAAACTTGTGTTACAAGCGAAAAAGCACGACAAAGAAGCCTTTGTGAAACTGGTGGAGAATTATCAGGTGAGTATGTATAAGACCGCAATTGCTATTTTGCAAAATGACGAGGATGCGGCAGATGCCATACAGGAAACGATTCTTATCTGCTGGGAAAAAATAGGTTCTTTGCGAAATGCTAAGTATTTTAAAACATGGATGACGCGGATTTTAATTCACCGGTGTTATGCGATTTATAATGAAAATAAGCGGACGGTTACGGCAGACAATTTTCCAGATGTCATGGACTGCTCGGATAAATACGGAGAAATCGAGTGGCAGGAAATGCTTGGTTTTCTAAATGAAAAGCAGCGGATTGTTGTGGAGCTTTATTATGGGCAGCAGTTTAAAGTCCGGGAAATTGCGGGGGCACTGCAAATTGGACAAAGTGCGGTAAAAAGCAGGCTGCAGTCAGCGAGAAAGACTTTGGAGCAATTTTATGAGATTGGGAAAGAAGCATCACCTGACAGCGACGGACGCTTATGAATTGGAGGGATTTAGTATGGATAGATTTACAAAATGGCTTGGCAATATTCGGAGAACGGATGAGGTGCCGGATGCGGTAAAACAGACAATTTGTGATACATTGCAGAATCTGCCGGATGCACCAGAGAGAAAAATTGAAAACCGCACGTGGAAACATCTGGCGGTGGCAGCTTGTGTTGTTATTTTGATATGCGGCAGCGTGCTTGCGGTAAATCCGTCACTTGCGGCAAATCTTCCGATTCTTGGAACCATTTTTCAAAAGGTAGAGAAGGGAGTTATTTACTCCGGTGAGTATAAGGATGCGAAAAAGATTACACAGGAAAAGGAAAACCATTTAAGTGCACAAAGCCAAGGAATCAAACTGACGGCGTCGGAAGTTTACTGCGATGGATTTTCTGTGTATGTTACGATGAAAATGCAGGCAGAGCAGATGGATTTTTCAAAGGAAGGAAATGGAATCTGTGTGAAAGCACAGTATAGTTTTGGAAAACAGATGTCAAAAGAAGATTCCGACATTTTGATGGATGGAAAATGTGTTGACAAGCATGCGTTTATCGGAATGATGAAATTTGATAAAGAGGATGTCATTAAGAAAGACGGAACTCTTCGGATTCGGATTTTGACGGTTTATCTTCAGGATAAAGAGCAGTCTATCTGCGGTTCATGGAATTTTGAAATCCCGTATACGGTTTATAAAAAAGGGAGTAGAGAGATTGCAGTCAATAAAAAGCTAAACAGTCATTTGGCAGTAAAAAGTGTGTTTGTTTCCCCTTATCAGATTGTTGTGTTTACAAAGGAGAGCGGAGGCGTGCACAGCCAGATTGCATTGTTTGATCAGAACGGTGAGAAGATTTCTTTTGAAGAAATTGGTGAGAAAAAAGGTCCATGGGAGCAGAAAATTTATGCAAGGAGAGGGCGTGTGATAACGAAATTGTATGGTTATGTCACAACGGCAGATAACCTCAAATTGTATCGCGCAAAAACAAGGAAAGAAGCAAAAAAACTTTCCAAGTATCAGTTTTGTGTGGATATTTTGTAGGGGAAATTAAGAAGTAAACTTGATAGAAAGTGAGGCAGCGAATGAAGAAAATAGGTATAGCAGTCATAATACTGGTGGTAATAGGCGTGGCGGTTGCCGCGGGTGTTTTTATCATAAGAAATCCAGAGACGACAAAAGTAGAACAGAAACACGAAAAGATAAAAAAGGAAGGAAAAGCGTATGCCGGCAAATACCGGATGAACATATCGCTTGACACCAACAACAAGGTTCTTTCCGGAACGGTCCGTGCGACACTAAAAAATGCAACCGATGATGATTTGAAGAGTATTTGCGTGCGCAATTGGGCAGCCGCTATTTTGCAGGAGAAAACGAACCAGAAAAAGAAAGCGTGCAAAACCGAGATAACCTCGGCAAGAATCGGAGGACATACTTTGCAGATTGATAAAAAAGAAGATGCATCAGTTCTTTATTTATCCGATAAGAACCGGGTTTTAGCACCGGCCCGCGAGTGTGTAACTGTTGAATTTTCATTCCGCACCGAGATTCCAAAACAGAAAAACCGATTTGGCTATATCTCTTATGACGGGCATGAAATGTATCAGCTTTCGTTTTGTTTTCCCTGTATCTCTCGCTATCAAAAGGGGGCGTGGAACGAAAATCCTTATGTGGGTGACAACGATGAGACGTATGTGTATGAGGCAGCAGATTATGAAGTTACATTCCGGCATCCGAAAAAATACACGATTGCAGCAACCGGCACGCAGCACTCTGTGCAGGATGGAACAACGATTACCGGCAAAAAGTTAAGAGAGTTTGCAGCGGTTTTGTCGGATGATTTTTGCCGGCTGGATGCGAAGACCGGCAGTACAACGATTTCAATTTTGGGACCAAATTATGAGAAAAATCAGAGCTATTACAAATATTCCATGCAGCTTGCGAAAGAGGCAGTCCGCATTTTTTCGGAAAAGATAGGTTCGTATCCGTTTTCACAGTTAAAAATCGTGCACTGTTTTATGAACAGCGCAATGGAATATCCGGGACTTTGTATGATTGGCATGCCGGATGTGAAGGACTTTCGCAAAATTGATGACAAGAATTCTTACGGGGGACTGGAAGCGCATGTTCCGCATGAAATCGCTCACCAGTGGTTTTACGCTGCAATCGGCAACGACTCGTACAAGGAGCCGTGGCTTGACGAGGGCTTTTGCGAGTTCTGTGAAGACGTGTTATTCCCTTATTATGCAAATAAAAAATTACAGAAAAAACTGTGGAGCGACAAGTATTCCACCCGCAAAGACATGGACCGCTGGTTCCGAAAAATCGTCATCCCCCAGTCCTCCCGCACCAAAGCAATCAACCGAAGCGTAAGCGATTATCAGGACAAGCCGGACGAATACTCAAACTCTGTTTACGAGGGCGGCAAACTATTCCTGTATGAACTGTGGAAAACAATGGGCGATAAAACATTCTTTCAAATGCTGCATAAATATTATCAGACATATCAATTTCAAATCGTAACAACAGACGACTTTTTGAAAATTGTGCGGTCGTATGGAACGGATAAGAAAGTTGAAAGAATAATAGGGAGATACATAGAAGAAAAGTAAATATGGAAAAGGTATTTGTTGAAAATCTTTTCAGTATTCCAGTTATTTAATAAAACAGCTTTGTGAACCCGTGGGTTTTGAGTACGTCGGTATGAGGCACTGGTAGTTTCAGTGTCCATACCGCTACGTACTCAACGAACGAAAGTGCCCTCGGGACATAAAGCTGTTTTATTCAATTACGGAAACTGAAAAATTCCAACAAACCCTTTCTGCATCAAAGTTGATTTTTTCCTCCAAAATGAGTATACTTACGTTATAAACATGAGAAACCATATCTCAAACCAAGGAGGATGCCAAATGAAAATCAAGAGAATTGCACACCGCGGTTTCAGTTCGGAGGCGCCGGAAAACACGCAGGCGTCATTTGCAATGGCGGTAGAGGGGGATTTTTATGGCGTAGAATGTGATATTTGGAAATCAAAAGATGGCGTTTACGTTGTCAGCCACGATGGACATTTGCGCAGGATGTGCGGGATTGACCGCTGGATTCCCCAGATGACTTTTGGGGAAGTAATCAGCTATCCGGTGACAGCGGGGAAAAAGAGAGAGGAGCATCCATTACAACATTTGATTTCTTTTTCACAGTATTTGTCCATTATGGCGCGGAGTGAAACGATTCACCCAATTGTGGAACTGAAGATGGATTATACAACTGTAGAATTAAGAGAAATCGTTGATTTGGTAAAACAAAAGGGACTTCTTGAACGAACGGTTTTTATCAGTATGCACCTTTTGGCACTATTACGTTTGAAAGATATCGGAATCCCGGCGTCAAGGCTTCAGTACGTTTATGGGGCGGTTGGCGGCAATAAGTGGACGAAAGTTTCGGATGAGCTGATTGCATGGCTTACCGAAAATGAGATTTCACTCGATTCACGTTACACGCTTGTTTCCAAAGAAGATGTGGAAAAACTTCACAAGGCGGGGCTTTTTGTCAATGTCTGGACGGTGAACAAAGAGGAAGAAATGAAGCGTCTCTTGGATGAAGTTGGTGTGGATATGGTAACGACCGAATACTATTTTGAATGATTGGAGGGTGTTTATGAGTTTATTAAAACAGTTGAAATGGAATTTGATTTTGCTCGCAGTAATTTTTATTGCACTTGGTATCGTTTTGATTCTTTGGCCGGGAGCAACGATGAAGACGATTTGTTATCTGTTGGCAGCGATGCTTTTGGCGTTGGGCGTGGCATCGTTAATCAACTACCTGCGAAAAGATATCAGTGGTATTATTTACCGTTATGACCTCGTGGTTGGATTGTGTGCGATTCTCGGTGGAATCCTTGTGATTGTAAAAGTGGATAAACTGACCGATTTAATTCCGGCGGTACTTGGCTTTTTGGTGACGATGAGTGGAATCTTGAAGATGCAGAATTCTGTTGATATGCTTCGTCTCGGACACGGTACATGGCATGTTGCATTTGCTATGTCTATTATTAATATTGTAGTCGGTATTGTGTTATTGATGAATCCATTTGAGGCGGCGCAGATTTTGATTATGTGTCTCGGAATTGCACTGGTCTACAGCGGTATCACGGACTTGTATGTGACGATTTCGATATCCAGACGATTGAGCCGGTTAAAGACTGAAATCGTTGTGGCGGAGGACGATTCAGAAGAATAAAGAAATGAAAAATGGAGGAAATTATGGCGCAGTATCATTCATTATCAAAGGAATTGCAGGAGCGGATTTTAGAGGATAGAGAGAAACATAAGAAAAATCCGTATGCATTTCCGGATGAGAAAATCGTGAGACGACGCATGGATCACGATAAGGCGAATTTGTGGCGCCCGGCGTTTGTGCGGGATGTGGAGAAAATTATGCATGTGCCGTATTACAACCGTTATTCGGATAAGACGCAGGTATTTTCCTTTTACCAGAATGATGACATTTCAAGGCGTGCCCTGCATGTTCAGCTCGTGTCACGAATCGCAAGAAATATCGGCAGTGTGTTAGGCCTCAATGAAAGTTTGATTGAAGCCATTTCTCTTGGACATGATATCGGTCATACGCCGTTTGGCCATGCCGGCGAGCGGATTCTGAGCAGTCTGTATCAGGAGCATACCGGGCGTTATTTTAATCATAATGTACATAGCGTCCGCGTGCTGGACGATATGGTAAACTGGAATATCAGTTTGCAGACCTTAGACGGAATCCTTTGCCACAATGGCGAATTGGAATTAAAAGAGTACCGTCCATGCGAGATGTCTACCTTTGTAGAATACGATAAAAAGGTGGAAGCATGCTATGTCGATGAGAAGGCAATCGGCGAGTTGATTCCGTGCACGTTAGAGGGCTGCGTGATGCGTATCTGCGATATTATTGCCTATCTTGGCAAAGACAGACAGGACGCAATGCGCCTGAATTTATTAAAAGAATCACCATTTAGTACCAGCAACGGTGAAATTATCAATAATTTCAGTGTCAATATCATCGAAAACAGTTATGGCAAAGATTATTTGAAAATGGATGAGGAATATTTTGACGCTTTGCGGCAGGCGAAAAAAGAGAACTACGAAATGATTTATAATAATAAGTCGCTCAACGATTTATATGAAAATGAAATCCGCCCAATGTTTGGTGAATTGTATGAGAAACTTTTGCGTCAGGCAGAAAGCGGAGACAAATCTTCTGTTTTTTACCGTCATCACATGGCATACATGGAGAAAAATAATTTTTATGTCAAATCCCATGTCAGAAAGCCGTATGCCGAGCAGGAGAAAAACCAGCTTGTTGTCGATTATCTTGCCAGCATGACGGATGATTATTTTATCGCACTTTACCATTATTTGTTCCCAAAAGGAAAGCACGATGTCAAATTTGTCGGGTATTTTGATTTGTAGGAGTTTTCATTGACCCCATAGGATGTTTCGTGATAAAATGTGTTAGATACTAGGGTAAAAAGTACAAAAGGCGTTCGTGCCCGCACGAAAAGGCTTTTACACAATATTATTAGAATCAAATGAAGAAGGAGGAAACTAATTTTGAATAAGGAATTAGTCATCGTATTGGACTTTGGCGGTCAGTACAACCAGTTAGTTGCGCGCAGAGTCCGTGAATGCAATGTATATTGTGAAATTTATTCGTATAAAACGGATTTAGCAAAAATAAAGGAAATGAATCCAAAGGGCATTATTTTGACCGGCGGACCAAACAGCTGCTATGAGGATGGTGCTCCTTCTTATGACAAAGCATTATTTGAAATGGGTATTCCGGTACTCGGCCTTTGCTACGGCGCTCAGTTGATGATGCACGTGCTTGGTGGAACGGTGGAGAAAGCACCGGTTCGTGAGTACGGAAAAACCGACGTTCATGTAAATACCAATTCAGCATTGTTTACGGATGTCAGCGAAGACACCGTATGCTGGATGAGCCATTTTGATTATATTTCTAAGGTGGCACCGGGATTTGATATCTGTGCACATACGGCAGATTGTCCGGTAGCAGCCGCTGAAAATCCATCGGAGAAACTGTACGCCATTCAGTTCCATCCGGAAGTGCTTCACACCAAAGAGGGAACGAAAATGCTTTCCAACTTTGTTTACAATGTATGTCATTGTTCCGGTGACTGGCGCATGGATTCGTTTGTTGAGCATCAGATTAAGGCAATCCGTGAGAAAGTCGGTAATGGTCGCGTGCTCTGCGCTCTTTCCGGTGGTGTTGACAGTTCGGTTGCAGCCGTGCTCCTTTCCAGAGCCATTGGCGACCAGCTCACCTGCGTCTTTGTAGACCAGGGACTTCTCCGTAAAAATGAAGGCGATGAGGTAGAAGCAGTATTTGGCCCAGACGGCGACTATGATTTGAATTTCATCCGCGTCAATGCGCAGGATCGTTTTTATGAAAAATTAGCCGGTGTTGAAGAACCGGAGAAGAAGAGAAAAATTATCGGCGAAGAATTTATTCGCGTTTTCGAACAGGAAGCGAAAAAAGTAGGAGCTGTTGATTTTCTCGTACAGGGAACCATTTACCCGGATGTTGTAGAAAGCGGCTTAGGCGGTGAATCCGCTGTCATCAAGAGCCACCACAACGTCGGAGGTCTCCCGGATTACGTTGATTTCAAAGAAATTATCGAGCCTCTCCGTGACCTTTTCAAAGATGAGGTCCGCAAAGTCGGTCTCGAACTCGGCATTCCGGAATACCTCGTATTCCGTCAGCCATTCCCGGGTCCGGGACTTGGAATTCGTATCATCGGCGAAGTAACTGCTGAAAAAGTCCGCATCGTGCAGGACGCAGACGCGATTTACCGTGAAGAAATTGCAAAAGCTGGTCTTGACCGCGACATCAACCAGTATTTTGCCGCCCTCACAAACATGCGCAGTGTCGGCGTTATGGGCGATGAGAGAACGTACGATTATGCCGTTGCACTTCGTGCCGTGAAGACCATTGACTTCATGACCGCAGAAAGCGCAGATATTCCGTTTGAGGTGCTGCAGACAGTAATGACGAGAATCATAAATGAGGTTAAGGGAGTCAACCGGGTATTCTATGATTTGACTAGTAAGCCGCCTGGAACGATTGAGTTTGAATAATAGCATGTATTTTGGATGGCATCAGTTTCTAAAGGTATAGATGTTAGTTAAGTTATATTAAGAAAAAAGATGTTCATGGTAAGTATTATAAGGATATGATTATCAAACACTTAAAGCAATATGGCAAAGTTAAAAGTAAAAACTTCTTATGGAACAAATTGTCAGATGCCTTATTGAAAAAGCAAAAAGGAGATAAAATTGATAATTTTATGATTGTTTTAAAGGAAAGTGGTGTAATAGACATAGAATTAAATAATTAGCAAAAGGTCGGCTGAATTCTTAAATAAAATTTTGTTAAGATTTTGGTTTAAATCAAGGTGTTTTGTAGAATGATCAGTTATTGTGGAATATTAATCGAGTAGCTAAGAATTAACCATGATTTTAAATGAGAAGGGAAAAGCATGCACAATTAGAGAAGTGAGGTGTTTTTATGTGGAGAGACAGCGAAACAGAAACAGATTATTTAGACTTTTCGTACATTGTTGAAATTATGAAAGATACAATAAATGACGAAAAGTTATTGCCATCATGTATTGGGTTATATGGAGATTGGGGAAGTGGAAAATCAAGTTTGATGCATATGTGCAAAAAAAAATTAGAAGAGCAGAAAGATGGAACGGTATGTTTACTTTTTAATGGTTGGTTATATGAGAGTTATGATGATGCGAAAACAGCTATTTTAGCATCTATTTTAGACGGAATAAAAGAGGGACGTGATTTGTCTAGAACAGCCAATATAACATTAAAAGCATTGTATGATAGTATAGATAAATTTAAAGTTATAAAAGGTGGAATAAAATTTGGTATAGATATGGCAGTTACAGGTGGACTTGGTGCTATAACCAATCTCACAATAAAAGAAATTATGAAGAAAACTAAAAAAGTTGCTGAAGATATTGATGAAGAAACTATGTTTCAAGTAATAAAAGATAAATTGGACTATAAAGAAGTTCGCGAGGATATACGAGAGTTTAGAAAAAAGTTTGCAGAATTAATAAATGATGCAGGCATTAAAAAACTAGTAATATTTGTTGATGAATTGGATAGATGTAGTCCGGTAACTATATTAGATACACTAGAAGCAATGAGACTTTTTTTGTTTAATGGAAATGTATCTTTTGTTATAGGGGCTGACGAGAGACATGTTACATACGCAATCAGGTCTAAATTTAATGATATTGAAGGTATTAATATGGACATTGGAAAAGAATATCAAGAGAAACTTATTCAATATCCAATAAGAATACCCTGTATGAACAAGGATGAAACAGAATTTTATATAATGTGTTTGTTATCACAAAATGAATTGTCTGCAACAGACTTTGAAGGTTTACTGGAATTTCTACAGGAAAAAAGAAAACAAAATCCGTTAGAGTTTTCTATAACAATGGAAATTCTTAAAGAGTATAATGAACCAATTGCCACAAGATTGAATGAAAGCTTAGTCTTATCAAAGCAGTTATCGGGAATATTGACTCAAGGTTTGAATGGAAATCCTCGTCAATGTAAACGCTTTTTAAATACATTGGATATGAGACAAAAGATGGCAAAATATAAGAATGTCACATTGAAAAGTAGCGTCTTGGCGAAGATAATGGAAGTTGAGTATTTTCAAACAACTTTATTTAGAAAAATGATTACGCTTTTGGGCGATAATATGCTGAAAACAGAACTAGAAGGATTTGAAACAGATCAGGAAGAGAAAATTGTTGCATTGGATCCATGGAAAAACGAATTATGGGTAAAAAAATGGATGAATGCCAAGCCAATGCTATCAGAAGAAAAATTAGAAAACTATTTTTATTTTATGCGGGTATCTTCTAAAGAGACTATATTTACGAGTGTTGAAAAAATGAGTGAAGAAGCAAAGAAAATATTTGAAGGGCTTTCAAAACACTCCGACTTAGTGTTTAATCAGGCTAAAATGGTTGTTGATAAAATGTCAGCATTTGATCAGAATCAAATTTTAGATGGTTTATATCAAGATATGGTTAGTGATGATAGGTATGTGAAAGAAAAGGTAAGTTTTTTCTTGCAATGGGGTGCATTAAATGAACAATTGCAGGAAAATACAATTAAATATTGTACAGATTTATTGGCACAGAAAATTCAGATATCGCAGATTCCATATTTTGAAGGATTTTATACTCAATGTAAAAATAAGGCAGCAATGAAGACTATACTTGAGCGATGGAAAGATGAAAATACGACACTTAAAACAGTGATAGAAGGTATTTTATAGAAAGTAAGAGGAGGTAATAAATTATGGGTACATCAAGCAGCTACTCGGGAAATAAAGACAATAAGACTCTTTTGCCGAGTGATTACAATGGGCAGCAATCTAAGCTGGAAGTTAGTTGGCAGACAACTAAAACAGGGTTTTCCAAATATATAAATGGGCACGGAGGAAGCATTGGTAAAACAGCCCAAAATTATGTGAAAGCAGCAGGTGGTGCGGTGGGGTTAGTTAAAAGCTCCAAATCAGGAATTAAAGGTGCTATAAATATTGCAAAGCTGCTTTCGGATTTTCATCAACAAGGTAGTCAGAAAACCTTTGAAAATTTAGGAATAGAATATCAAGGTAAGAGTGCAAAAGAGGTTTTGTCTAGTTTGATAAATTATATTTCAGTTTCTACGGATTCAAAGGAAGATTCGGTGGCAAGGATAGCAGCTGTAAATGCAATGTCAAAAATGTATGAATATATGGAGAAGAATAAACTAGATTTACATTCATTAGATAAGGTTAATATTGATTTAATGGAACAGGTCCTTAGTACATATGTTGAATGTTATATATGGGGAAGGATTTTAAATGATTTAGAGTATTGTTTAGAAAAATATTCTGATGACATTGATAGGACCATGGAAGTTGAGCAAGAGATGAAGGACTATGTTTCTGGTAAAGTTAAGATAACATTTCAAATAAAGGAAATAAGGGATAAAATATTTGGGCACCAATCAATAGAAGATGGGATAGAAACATTATATGAAAAATGTTATTCTGTATTGGAGGATATGTAGTATGAAGATAGTTTGTAAACTTTCGGAAGATGGATTCGAAGTGGAAGAAAGCAAAATTATTAATTTAAATTGTAAAAAGGCATTTAAATATACATTTTGGAAACAAAATAATGTTTATGCCGAATTTTACAAAGATGAAGCGATTGATATGTTGTATTTATCGTTAGCTGTCTTTGCAGTAGATAGACTGATACTTCGTGTAAATGGGGATGATGCATGGAGCAGAGAAATTAAGTTATATATGCCAGTTTTATGCGTCGATAAATGGAGTGCCTGTCAGCTTTTAGTGGAGAAAATGTTAAGTTTTCTTACAGGAGACAGATGGAAAATTTGTTTTAGGCAAAGAGACTTCACGGAAACAGAGAGGGAAGCTAAGAAAAAATGGCAAAAGGTAACGGATAAAAATGTGAAAATATCAAAAATTTGTATGCTATCTGGTGGATTAGATTCATGTATAGGAACATTGAATTTACTATGTGATAAAGAGGATGCTTCTGATACACTTTTTGTGAGTCATTATGGTGGTGGAAAAGGAACTATAGAATATCAAAAAATGTTAATAGATGCATTTATTAACCAGTTCAATGTAGATGAAAGTAATTTTATTCAAAATTATGCAGCTATTGTTACGAAAAAGAAAGAGAAAAAGGAAGATACTACACGTTCTCGTTCTCTTATGTTTTTCTCACATGCTATTGTGTATGCGAGCGCTATGGGAAAAGATGTAGAGTTAATAATACCAGAAAATGGGTTAATCTCGTTAAATATTCCATTAGCATATACAAGAACTGGGACAAGTAGTACAAGAACAACACACCCATATTATATGAAAATGTTACAGGATTTGATCGTAGAATTAGGCCTACGAATTAAAATCAAGAATCCATTTCAATTTAAAACAAAAGGTGAGATGATTTTAGAGTGTAAAGACAGAGTGTTTTTACAAAAGATTTTAGATAAAACCATGTCATGTTCACATCCGGATGTTGGAAGGCATCAAGGAATGAAAGAAACTATGCATTGCGGATATTGCTTGCCATGTACAATTAGAAGGGCTTCTATTCATAAAGGAGACTTGCGTGATACAAGTACATACTTTGATAAGGGATATAAGAAACTTTCTGTTGCAAGACAAGCATATAGAACTTATAAATGTGCATTTGCTAATTATGATGAGAAATATGCATTTTTAAGAATTCAAGAGTCAGGTCCAATTACAGAAAACATAGAGCAATTTGCGGATTTATATGTACGTGGAATGAAAGAAATGAGAGAGTATTTGGAGAAAATAAATGTTTGATTTTTACATGGATGCACATATGCATTTTGATTTATATGATGATAGAAATGAAATATTAAGCTATATTGAGAAAAAAGAGTCTTATACTATAGCAGTAACTAATTTGCCACAGCTATTTGAACGATATAAACATCAGTATGCGAGCAATAAGTATTTCCAGTTAGCTTTGGGATTTCATCCAGAATTGGTATATCAATATAGTAACCAACAATTATTATTCAAGAAATTGCTAAATAAAACTAGATTTATTGGTGAAATTGGTTTGGATTATACAAGAAAATCTAAAGAAGAAGTAATGAAGCAAACAGAAGTATTTGAAAAAATATTAGATTGGTGTTCTGGTAATAATAAAATATTAAGTATTCATAGTCGGTCTGCTTCAAAAAAAGTAGTTGATATGCTCAATGGTTTTGATGGAAAAATCATTTTACACTGGTATTCTGGCGGGATAACTGATTTAAGGCGAGCGATAGCACAAGGATGTTTTTTTTCTATTAACCATCAAATGCTGCAGAGTGCAAATGGAAGAAATATTGTTAGAAACATTCCAGTAGACAGAATTTTACTTGAAAGTGATGCTCCTTTTACAAAAGGGCTAAGCAAAAAATATACAATTGGCTTTAATGATGTGATATATAAATATATATGTGAATTGTATCATCAGGAAATTGATGTTGTGAAGAAGAGAGTAAAAGCAAATTTTGCGGAAGTGTTAAAGCAGTAAGATAATAAAGAGTCAAGGAAAGGAAGAAAATGATTATACAAAACACAAAAAAGCTACAAAATTTCATTGTGAATGAGGAAATATCTGGTGAAGGGGGAGAATATATTGAACAAATAATAGACGCCTTCTCTGAATATATAGTAGCGATTAATTCAGAATATGTCTACAATAAGACGTATTTAGGCGCACATGTAGAAAAATTTATTAAGTGTCAAAAGATATTAAAGTTGAAATATCAAATATTGATGGATAAGATAATGGATAGCCTTGTGGCCTTCGGAATAGAAAAAGAATGCATTATAACCATTGATAATGCATGGAAGGTTGATAAGGGGGAAGTTAGGCTTTTGAATTCATTTAACCCTGATATAGTAACAAAGAATAAAATACAATTTGAAATAGAATTGATACATGGTGATGGTTGTGTAATTGCGGAAGAAATAACTATTAATGGGGAATATGAAAATACAATTGATGTTTGTATCTCAAATTTTATTGAACGGAGAAAGGAGTTCCTTAAAGATGAAAAATAAAGATTTATGTATACGTAAGAGATTGTTTAGTAAGCAAAATATATATTTGGCGTTGTATTCCGTTGAATCATATATTTTCAATAGAGGATTATTGGAGAAAGAAGATAAGGAGGAACTTATTAGGTTAAGGGATAAATTTGATGAGAAAAATATTGAAAAATGGATTGCAAAGATTGAAGAACGTTTATGTCAATTAATTGATGATGCTTATTATTTGAAAGCAAAAGTTTTTTTTAAACCTAAAAAATATGATGATAAGAGTGATAAGATTGTATTTCGTCCGTTGCATTCATCAAGCCTTCTTGATCAGATTACGGTAGTTGCTATGTTGAATATTCTTATTTATGATTTTGATGCTGATAACGCGTTATATATGTCAAATTTAAGTAGACTCATTCCACATAATTTTTATGGAAATAGAATTGCATATGAACCAGAGAAACTGTTTAAACCATGGCATAAACAGTATAAGAAGTACACTTGTAAAGCAAATGATTATTACAAAAAATTTCGCAAAAGTGGTGAATATAAATGGGAGGTAAATCTTGATTTGGAAAACTTCTTCCCATCAATAAATCCAGTTTGTTTGTATAATTATATAGTACAACTTATTCCTGTTAAATATAATGAAGATGACAAGAGTATACTGTGCAAGATATTAGAAAAATTAATATTTGTCGAGATAGAAGAAATGAATAAAGATGATTTGGAAAAATATTTGGGAGACAAAAAATATGAGCAATGTAAATACGCTATAGGGCTCCCCCAAGGACTTCCACAAAGTTATTTCTTAGCAAACCTTTTTATGGTGAAAATGGAGAAAATATACAAAAAAATCTTGCCAGGTGAAATGATATTTTATGTTGATGATTCAGCTATATTTACTAATGCAATAAAAAATATTGATGATTTTTGGAAAAAAATAGAGACTATAAATCAAAATATATCAAAATGGATGGATGAGTTGTATAATCAAACAGATGGACATATTTCATCTGAAATACGTTCTTGTGTTGCGGAATATATTGATTTATATGGTATTACAATTCATCAGCCAGGTGATAAGAGTACAATTTCAGATATTGCTAATAGTAAAATGGGAGAAGAATATATACATTGTATTGGTCGTGAAACTTCGAAAACAGCATTTGATATTAATACAAGCTTTTCTGATGAAGAAGGAAAAGTGCTTCTTAATAAAACAGAGTGTATTTTGAAGGCGATAAATAGTGAATTGGAGAAAATCGAATTTGAATTAAAAGATATTAAACTCTCAAAAGATGCCAGAAGTTATAAAGAATCAGATAAAAAGAAATTGATTCGTTATAAAAAGTTTTTCAAGTATAGAAATAAGGATTTAAGATATAGAGAGGAGAGTGACACACAATTACTTCAGAAAGAACTTTTAAACGATTTGAATTTTTTAGATGATGAAACTCATAGAAAGGAAAATCTTACAGAATTTTTTGGATTGTATAATGAAGATACATTAGAGTCCGCAATAGGCTTTGTATTAAAAGCAATGAAAGAAACGGGAGAAGATAGTTCCCTATTAATTGAAAAAATAATTATATTAAATAGATTGTTGTTTGGAAAAGATAACAAACATAGTTCTTTTCTTTATGTAGTATATAGGGATTACATTGAACAATGTAATTATGAAACTTTAGAAATTTCAAAATACACAACGTTAAAAAAAATAGTCAAGCAGATGACTTATTATGTAAGAAAAAAGACAGATTCAATTAAATTGAAACTTATACATGACGAAATGAAAGAAATAACTAGTGTAAATACTTTAAGACGTATTCTCGGAAATAGTTTATGCGATATTGCAAATCTTGTAATAACTAATTCTTGTGAAATGCAAAGACAGTGTATTAATGCATTATTGTCTGGTTTAATGCAAATAGAAGTTAGTGATGATGTAGTATTGCAGAAAAATAATAATAGAAAAATTACATATTCAGAATTAAGAACATTGATTTTTCTAAGAAATAATAAGTTTACTCTCGTAGATTTTGAAAAAAATAAAGACGATTTTTTTCAGACAGATTATCAGTGTGCAATAGATTATTCAATTTTTCAAGTTTTGGGAATTTTTCGAACATTTGTGAATATTCCTGGTAATGTTGACATTCTTATTTTGGTACATAAATATATTTGTGACATTTGGAAAAATGGTTCAAAGCATTTGTATTTTTACACACTTCATAATCAAGAGCATGCAGTTGATTTGATTCAGAATTCCTTAAAAATAATACGGGCCATAGATTATATTGATATATCGAAAAATGATTACTATGTGTTGTTTATTGCATGTTATTTACATGATATATCAATGGTGACAATTCCTGATTTGAATTCAATTCATTCAGGTGGTTTTGAGAGTAATAAAATATATTCAGATTTTGTTAAAAGTATACGAAAGGAAATAGATAATTCAAATTTAGCAAAACGTCCGGTGAAAAAGTTACTCAAAGAGTATTATATGAAAGTTGATTCATTTTATGAAAGATTAGTTCGGGATAGTCATGCTCATAATAGTGCTGTGGAAATAAGAGACCGACATGAACTTAATTTTATAGATGGTGCGCTTAGAGAAATTGTAGCAGATGTTTCGGAAGCACATGGATATAATGTAAATGATGTTTATAAAGCAAAATCTACTGCAAGTTCCAAATTATGGAGCCACAAGTTTACAAAAATAATTTTAAGATTAGCAGATTTGCTAGATATGAGCAATTATCGTGTGTCAGCATTGGTTTTAAATCATAATCTAGACAGTATGGGAGAAACATCACGATTTCATTGGTTATCACATCTAGTTACGACAGGTTATGAAATAGAAACTGATTATTATTTAAATGGAAATAAAATGGGGAATTTTATGGAAAAAAATAGTATTATAGAAAATATTATACTGAAAGTAGATGTTGAATTGCCTCAGTTAACACATGAAAATTCGTATGGATGTAAAATGATGAAATTAGAGACGATTGATAATAACAAAATGGAGCTTAGGTGCGGTGAGAAATGCACTAGTTCTGAATGTAATTTTCTTTGTAAGTGGTTTGTCCAAAAAAATCATTATTTATTTTTGGAACTTGCATCATTGAAGGAATATTTGGAATCACTTTCGGATAATTTTTTTAAACCAGAAATAAACGTTGTAGTGAATTTAAGTGATAAGAATAGATTGACTTCAAAGCAATTTACATTATTAAAAGAATATGTAGATGATATGTCGTGTGATAAGGGTAATTCGTTGTAAATGGAGTCGTAGGTGCATAGCATTATAAGAGGTAATCCAAACCTTCATCTCCCTCTTGCAATTAAGCCATAAGATGTTTACAATGTTGATAAAGGATTATTTGAAACGGAGGACAAGTTATGCAAAGGGAAAAAATACAATTAATTCGAGATGGCTTGGAAACGGCATATGTGAATGGTAATACGGCATCCGAATTATTATATAAACCAAACTTTGTTTCAAATAACCACAATGAGGGGAAAAAGGTTTTATCGGTCATTGAGGATGAACTTTTAAAATGTGACAAGTTTCAAATCAGTGTTGCGTTTATTACGTTGGGAGGGGTGACGCCGCTGCTCCAGACATTAAAAGAATTAGAAAAAAGAGAAATCCTAGGTGAGATTTTAACCTCTAATTATCTTGATTTTAGTGAGCCGCAGGCATTAGAGAAATTGAATTCTTTAAAAAATATTCGGATCAAAATGTATGACACAAATTCGGCGAAGAATGGTTTTCATACGAAGGGATATATTTTTAAAGAGGAAGAAGTATATCGTATTATTATTGGCAGTTCCAACATGACGAGTGCTGCACTTACGACAAATCGTGAATGGAATACAAAATTAGTTTCTACTTCGCAGGGAGAAGTGGCTGAGGATATTCTGAAGGAATTTGATGAGTTATGGAATTCAGAGTATGCGCTTGATTATGATGTTTTTTATGAAGAATATAAGCAGAGATATGAAATTATAAAAGAACAAAGAAAAATTGCAACAGAGCGAAATGTCACCTCTCTTGAAAGATACAAATTAAAACCAAATAGTATGCAGGTTCGATTTATTACGAATCTTAAAAATATTTTGAAAAAAGATGAGAAACGTGCGTTATTAATTAGTGCTACGGGAACAGGAAAAACGTATGCTTCTGCTTTTGCTATGCGTGAACTTGGATTTAAACGTGTCTTATTTATTGTGCATAGAGCGTCTTTGGCAGTCCAGGCAAAGAAGTCTTATCAGAGAGTGTTTGGCAACTCGGTTTCGATGGGATTGGTTGGTGCAGGTTATTATGAATATGATAAAGATTATGTATTTGCGACTGTAGAGACGTTAAATAAGGATGCGCATTTGCAGCGTTATAAAGTGGATGATTTTGATTGTATTATTTTAGATGAAGCGCATCATAGTTCCGCCAATACATATCAAAAAGTGATGAATTATTTTACGCCGCGACTGTTTTTGGGAATGACGGCGACGCCAGATAAGAGAACGGATTCGGATGATAATATATATGAAATATTTAACCATCAGATTGCATACGAGATTCGTTTGCAACAAGCAATGGAAGAAGAATTATTGTGTCCGTTTCACTATTTTGGAATTACGGATTTATCTGTTGTTCAGGATACGAAATCAAAGAATTTGTCTCATGAAGAGTTTAATAAGTTGATTTGTGATGAACGTGTGGAACATATTTTGGAACAAGCAAATTATTATGGTTACAGTGGTGAGCGTGTAAAGGGTTTAGTTTTCTGTAGCCGCAAACAAGAGTGTCAACAATTGTCGGCAAAATTTAATGATTTAGGGTATCGAACAGTTGCACTTAGTGGAGATGATTCAGAGGAAATCCGGCAAAATGCGTTTGAGCGTTTGGCAATGGATGAGGAAAATGCAACAGACAAAGAACCATTGGATTACATTTTCTCGGTGGATATATTAAATGAAGGTGTTGACATTGTTGAAGTTAATCAGGTCATTATGTTAAGACCTACACAATCGCCGATTGTATTTATTCAGCAATTAGGTAGGGGACTTCGAAAGGCGGCGGGCAAGGAATATGTCGTTATTCTTGATTTTATTGGAAATTACAACAATAATTTTATGATTCCGGTAGCTTTATCGGGAGATCGTTCCTATAATCCAGATACGATTCGAAAGTATGTCATAAGCGGAAACCGAACAATTCCGGGAGCCTCGACAATTCATTTTGATGAGATTGCGAAGAATAAAATATTCCAATCAATTGATAAAATTCGAGGAATGAAATCGATTATCAAAGAAAGTTATGTGTCATTAAAAAATAGATTAGGAAGAATCCCTAGTTTGTATGATTTTTATATTCATAACGAAGTGGACCCGTTAGTCATAATTAAGGAATACAAGACATATTTTCAGTTTCTTGAAAGTGTAGAAAAAACGAACTATATTTGCGATTTGTCAGCAGAAGAAAAAATGATTATAGAATATTTGTCGAAAACTATTTTAAGTGGGGTGCGACCGGAAGAATTGGAAATCTTGCGTTTATTATTAGAACAAAAAAGTATTTCCATAAATGATTTTAAACGGTTTGTAAATGAAAAGTATGATAGAAACATTACAAATAATCAAGTTGATTACGCAATAGATGTGCTACAAGGGAAATTTGTAAGTAATGATAATGAGTACCAAAAATACAAGAATATGGAAGTTATATCGAATAACCATAATAACTTTATTACAAGAATGATTTGTTATGGGGAGCGTTTACGACATGATGAGTTTAGGCAAATGGTAGAAGATATTATTCAAGTAGGTCTTACACGATACGAAGATAAATTTATGAAAACGGATGAGATAGAGTCTCCATTTGTTTTGTATGAAAAGTATTCTAGAAGAGACGTGAGTTTGCTAATGAATTGCGGAAAAGATTTATCTTCGGTTATGTTTGGAATGAAACGAATTGTAGATGATGTTTTTATATTTGTTACATATCATAAAGAAAAATCAGATGATGAACGTAATTATGTGGATGGCAAACCGGATTACGCAGATGCGTTTGAGGACAACATGATTTTTAGATGGGATTCTAAAATCGGAATGGGTATTGAAAGTAACTATATGAAAGAGGTGACAACAGCACCTAGAAAACATTTGCTGGTAAAGAAAAGCGACGCAGAATCAAATTTTTATTATATGGGTACATTTGATATTTTAGATGTTAAGGAAGACCAAAAAGAAGATAACAAAGGTATTTTAAAGAAAATCTGTAAAGTGGTTGTGAAGATGCATCACCCAGTGAGGGATGATTTGTTATGCTATTTACAGAGCACAATTAAGGAGAATTAGAATGAAAACAATAAGAGTAGTTGCAGCGGTTATTCAAAGAAAACAAAATGGAAGTAAACAAATTTTTGCAACGCAAAGAGGTTATGGTGAATTTGAAGGTGGCTGGGAATTTCCTGGCGGAAAAATTGAAGTCGGTGAAACTCCGCAGAAGGCATTGATTCGTGAGATAAAAGAAGAATTAGATGCAGATATTATTGTGGGGGATTTGATTGGTACGATTGAATTTGATTATCCGGATTTTCATTTATCAATGGACTGCTTTTGGTGTGAATTGCAGTCGGAGCATGTTGTATTAAATGAACATGAGGACGCAAAGTGGCTTTCGAAGGCACAGTTGGATTCGGTTGATTGGTTACCGGCGGATGTAACCTTGGTGGATAAGATTGCAAAGGGGATGTGAGGATTGACATATAGTGACACTTTAAAAAAGCAACGGAAAAGAGTTGCGTTTTAAAAAAGCAACGGAAAAGAGTTGCGTTTTAAGTCTGCTTGAGATAATATAGAGATGAAAAGAGGTGAAGATGTGTGAAATATGCGGCAATAATGTTTGATGTAGTGGAGTCACGAAAATATTACGAACGATATGATGTTCAAAAAGTATTGATGACATGTGTGAGTTATTTGAACGAGATATATCGTTGTGAAATAAAGAAAAAAGTGGTGTCTAGTGCGGGGGATGAGTTTCAAGGATTATTTTTTGATTTACAATCAGCATTTTTATACATTCGAAAGTTACAGATTTTGATATATCCTATTAAAATAAGAAGTGGAATAGGATATGGGGAAATAAAGTATGATGTAGAAGAATGGGAGTCATCAGCATTTGACGGAGAAGCATACTATTTAGCAAGAGATGCAATAACCGCGATTAAAGGGAAGAAGAGTAATACAATATGCTTCAATACAAAATCGAGATATGATAAATATTTAAATGAATTTTGTGTGGCAGATATGAGTGTTAAGTCAAGGCAATCACAAGTTGCACATTTAATTGAACTTATAGCAGATATTATGTTGCCGATGGTGTATAAAGAGGAAGATGCACAGTTCTATTATTTTATTGCGAAAAAAAAATCTCGATGGATAGAACAAGAGCGATGGAATAAAAGTAGCAGTAGATATAGAGATGTGGAAGTATTGGATGTGGATTATGATTTCCTTTTTAAGATTAGAGAGGAATATGTAAAAAAAGAAGAACCTAAGCTAATGTTTTGCATGGATGAGTTTTGGGCGCGTGGGATGTCAACAAAAATTGCTCAAGTAATGCATACAACTCGACAAAATATTGATAGATATGTTTCGTTAGGAAGAATAAAAGAAAGTAGAACAATGGATAAAGCAATATTTGAATTACTGGGGGAGGATATATGACAGATTATTTAATTTTAATTATTTTACATTTAATAGGTGATTTTTATTTTCAATCAACTAAAGTTGCACGTTGTAAAAATGCTAAAACAGGGACGATTTGCGGAGATTGCAAGGAAAAATGTAATAGTAGTTCGTGGTGCAATTGGAAATATCTTCTAATTCATTCGTTGCTATATATAGTGCCATTTTGTGTTTTGTATTTTATTATGGAGTGGGAATATGTAACTGTTATAATTATTGTGTTATTGATAACGCATTTATTGATTGATTTAGGGGCGTGTTATTTTAATAAAAAAACTAGGCAAACGGTGGTTTTTATTCTTGATCAGTTGCTGCATATAGGTGTTTTGTGTACTATACTTCGTGTTTTAAGTGTCTGTTATGATCTTAGTGCTTATTATAAAATGCTAAAGATAGTTTTTTTAGGTCTGATGCTGATAATGCCTTGCTCGATAATGATTAATAAATTATTTAATGATATTTATCCAGATTCTGATGATGAGAAGGAAATTTTTGATATTGGTTCTATGATTGGGATTATGGAAAGGATTCTGACAGTGATTTTTGCTAGTTTTGGGAATTATCCAGCTATCGCTATAATTATAACGGTAAAAACTTGGGCCAGAACAAATGATTTGCAGGAGCCGGAGTTTAGAAATAAATATTTGTTGGGTACTTTAACAAGTTTAGTTTTAGCTTTATTAATTTTTATTGGTTACAAAATGTTATAGTAATAGTAGGAGGAACATAAAATGTTTATATTCTTTTATAGCGAAATAGGCGAATTAGAACATAATACTATTGTAAAAACCGCTTTTGAAAAGTTGATGTTTGAAAAATTGCAGTCGGAAGGATATTGCGATATTAATCCCTTAATAGGGAGACCGAGAACCTCTAAATCTGAAATACAAAATAAATTAAAGAAATTAGATTCTCCGCTGGCTAAAGTTTTTGCAGGAAAGTATGCTACAAATACTGAGGAACTCGAAAAAATAATGCTACCAGTACTTAAAGAACTGGGAAAAAAACTATCAAAAAATAAAACTTCTTTTGATGAATACAACTACTTTGCCATTATTTATTTTATCTTTCAAATGTACAAATCTGTTGATAAGAAGCTTGATTGTGTAAAAGAGTTATACACAACTTGGAATGAGCGTGAGCATGAGTATGATATTAGGATGTCAAACGGAATAGTTTTTGATGCGGCTAAGGTTGAGGTGAATTTTATATCTTCAATTAATCAGTACGTAGATTTTTTGGGACAAATTAGAAGAAAAGAGGAGAAACTTTTTTTTCGAGGACACAGTAAAGTTTCTTATGATTTGAAACCGTCTTTATTTCGAAAAGAAGAATGGTTATCAAATGAAAAGAAAATGTATTTAGAATTAATGGCGAAATGTCCTTATGAATTCGAACGATTAGAATCACATATAGAAAAATTGGCAGAAATGCAACACTACGGTTTGCCAACAAGATTGTTAGATGTCACTCAGAATCCATTGGTTGCACTCTATTTTGCATGTGAATCCCAGCATTCGTATTATGGCGAAATAATAATTTTTTCACAGAGTTTGGATTCTATAAAATATTTTCAAAGTGATACTGTTGCAATGCTAGCATCCCTTCCTTTGTTTACTAAAGATGAGCAAATGCAATTTTACCATTCAAGTTTTGTCAAGTCTTCAAATGTGAATGATTTTAATGATAAAGTTGAACGCCTTGTTCACGAGGTGAGAATGGAACGTCCTGGTTTTAAATCGGAAATAAGAGCAGAGGATATAAGAGATGTTGTTGTTTGCATTCCTGCAAGGAAGAATAGAAGAATTGATAATCAAGAAGGTGCATTTATTGTTTGCGGACTGCTTGAGGAAACATATGGTGGTAAAAAGTATAATACATTATCAAATTTGCGATTAAAGCTGGATAATAAAAAGATTACAATTTGCATAATTGATAAAAAAACGGAATTATTAAAAGAATTAGAAAGTTTGGGGATAAATAAGGCAAAGATATATCCAGAAATAGATGATGTGGCAGATTATATAAAAACACACATTGACACAACTGTATAAATATTAAAAATCAATATAAAGCAAAGGGAGGTGTCTATAATATGAGCAAAACCCCAACAGCCTTATCCCCCTGGGATTCTATGCTAAAACGAATTGTATGGAAGCAATTAGGAGATATTCGAAACAAAAAAATACTTGACTTTGGCAGTGGCATAGGAGTAACAGCGGATTACTTAGGGAAAAACAATGATGTTATTGCTATTGAACCAAATGAGGAAAGTGTGGCGGCACGGTGGACAAATAATCAATACACGCAAATGATTGGAAGCGTGGATAGACTGTGTGAATTTGCGGATGAAACCTTTGATTTTATTATTTGTCATAATGTATTAGAGTATACAGAAGATAGAGCAGATATTGTCAGAGAGTTTGCTAGAGTTTTGAAACCACATGGGAAAATTTCAATTGTAAAGCACAATCGGGCAGGGAGGGTAATGCAGATGATAGTGCTTTTAAATGATTTTGAAAAGGCACATAGTTTGTTGTCGGGAAATGATGGAATGGCATCAAAATATGGAGCGATTCATTATTATGAAGATGCGGATATAGAAAATTGGTGTCCCGAGCTTACAATTACGCAGACACGCGGTATCAGGACGTTTTGGGACATGCAGCAGAATCAGGAGATCCACAAAGATGCTGGCTGGCAGGAAAAAATGATAGAAATAGAGATGTGTGTATCCGACAAGAGAGAGTATCAGGATATTGCTTTTTTTCATCATTTGATACTTGAGAAAACCAATAAAAAGAGAGCAATGCCCCCATTGACAAAACCCTCAATTCATGTAAAGATGAGAGAAACCCTTTCCGAACGGCAAGGGCAAAATGTAAAATTGGAGGACAAAAAATGAAAGTAGCAGCAGCTTATGAAAATGGAGAAGTTTTTCAGCACTTTGGTCATACCAAACAGTTCAAAGTGTATGAAATAGAGGATGGTAAAGTTGTGTCATCTGAAATTGTAGAAACAAATGGACAAGGTCACAGTGCTTTGGCAGATTTTTTGCATGAACAGGCGGTTTCTACTGTGATTTGCGGAGGCATTGGCGAGGGTGCGCAAGCAGCGCTCACAGAACAGGGAATTGAGCTGTTTGCCGGTGTCAGTGGACAGGCAGATGAGGCAGTAGAAAAATATATCAAAGGGGAACTTACTTCTACTGGTGCCAATTGTGATCATCACGGTGAAGAAGGTTCCTGCGGCGGACACGAAGATGGCGGATGTGGTTCTGCATGTGGGGGCGGCTGTGGCGGCTGTCACAGTAAACCGCCTTTTGAGGGCAAGAATGTCGGAAAGACGATGAGGGTACATTACAAAGGTACATTTAATGATGGAACTCAGTTTGATTCTTCCTACGACCGTGGTGAGCCGCTGGAGTTCGTTTGCGGTGCTGGAATGATGATTTTAGGATTTGATAAAGCAGTGGCAAATATGGAAGTTGGACAGATTGCGGACGTTCATTTGGAACCATCGGAAGCGTATGGCGAAGCGGACCCCGATGCAATATTTACAGTGGAAATTGATAAAATGCCAGGAGCGGAGACGTTGGAGGCCGGACAGCAGGTATATCTTCAAAATATGTACGGACAGCCGTTCCCAGTAAAAGTTACAGCCAAAGATGAAAGCACGATAACATTTGATGCGAACCATGAGATGGCTGGAAAAGAGTTAAATTTCCAGATTGAAATTGTAGAGATTTTATAGGAAAACAGGTAAAAAGGGTAAGAAGTACAATTATTATATTCGTTATCTAACCAGTTCTGTTAAGGCAAATGCTGAGCAGGAAAGGGAATTGATTAATATGTCAGAGCAGACTCCTTATGATTGCAGAGCGAATCATAAGGCTGCTTTTGATGACATTTCACCTGTCCTTTTGGAAGATCGTTTGAGAAAAACAGGTAGTAAATTAGCAAAGCAGGTTAAGGAACGAGGCGTAGAGGAGATATTGGAAGATATGCAGTTACTGGTAGGACCGCCGGAACTACGTTATATTCAAAATGTGGCAATCATGATGTTTTGTGAGCCTGTAACAATAGAGATAGAGCCGGATTGCATTAACATTATGAATTTTCCGGGAATTGATCGGTCTATTTCCGAAAAGACGATAGCAGAAGGTAAAAGATTTGTTTCAAGACACTATCGTAACAGAAGATTGGGAGAATTTTTGAAAGAGTTGGATTTGTCAGAAGGTCATTCCTCCGGTATTCCGACAATACAAGAAGAACTGGAAAAGAACGGTTCTCCACGGGTAGAATTCTTCACGGATGAAGATAGACGAGCTATGAGGATTAGGATACCGATTCATCCGGCGTTTTTGGAAGAAAATAATGGGGTAGTAGAAAATGCTGAAAAAGCGACGAAAAAAATGACTAAAAAGATGAAACAATATTCTTTGATTTTAAATTTTATGGCAGATGGAGAATGGCATAAAACATCGGAGATTACTGAAATTCTTGGACTTAAAGATACGAGAACAAAGGAGTTATTAAAGGAATTGGTTTCGTTGGACAAACTTGTTGATGATGGAAAAACAAAAGGGAAGCAGTATAGATTAAAATAATTCGTCGCTGAAAAAGCGTCGAAAAAAGCGACGAATTAAAAAAGAAAAAAGCGACAAGATTTAGGTAAAGGAGAAGATTCTTATGGAGTGTAGAAGTACAGAAAGAAGACAATGGATTGTTAATAAATATGATGTGGTGCCGGTAGCACATATTCAATTACTAGAAAATCAAACCAAACATAGTGATGCAGGTGCCATGATTGAAAATGATTATTATATTTTTTATGCGACCGATAAGGCAAGTGGAAAAAGAGAAATGATCCAATGTGGCATGGGTGCAGCAAGAGATTTTCTGAGATTGATAGGGCACAAAGGTTTACCTTTATTCAACCCCTTACATGGAGAAGGTGGAGCAGGAGGTTATGGTGGAGGGAATAATGGTAGAAGAAGGCAGGAAGAGGTATGGAATCCAGTAGCAAAACAATTATTCAATGCTATTATGTGGATTTTTCTTATTATTGATGTAAAACCGAATACCCCAATTTTTGAGATTAGAGAAAAGGTGTGTAGATTCAAGGATAGAGAACCATTTGCTAGTCAGGTAAAAGCGGTAAATACCATCATTGGCAAGAATTTTAAAGGTAAAACTCTTTTAGAAGCAATAGATAAACTTAGAGCAAATAATAATGTAAGAGATGATATGTGTCAGTTTGATAAGTTGGTAGATATTATAAATAATTACACTGATAGAGATGGAAAACGGGTGCGGTTAAAAGTGTATTTTTAAGTTATATATACGTGACAAATGAGGAATACCCCGACTTGATGGATGAGTTAAAATAGGTATGACACAACGTAACCGTTAAAAGAATTAAAACGGATAGTTGAAGATAATGTTAAAAGTGTAGAAAAACTTAAAGGCAAATTGGAAGCAGGTGAATAGGATGACAAATACAAAATTTGACAAACTTATTGGGCTTTTAGAACCATTGGAAACTGATAGTGTTGGAGAATGGATAATAGATAAAGAGCACAAGGGAACAGAAGACGATCCTATACACTTTCCATACCCAAAGTATACAGAAGTGGTTAATGAGTTAATAGATGCTGTTTATAAGTTTGAAGATGAAAATCCGGAATATGAGTTGACAAAATATAGAGAACTTCTTAAGGGAAGAGGTCTCGAATGGGGACAACGCTCAATGGAGAATGCCGATGTTTCCAATATGGATGCGCAAGGTATCATGGCATTACTTATGGGCATGGTGCGAGCCGAGAGATTTTGCGATGGCGCTATTATGGGAATGATAAAATCTGGAGCTGTCAAGAAATGGCTTATGCGTCTGCAAGAACTTAAGGAAATGCAGTAGATGCAGGTGCCATGATTGAAAATGATTATTTATTTATGAGATTGTGTGTGTTATACTTGTAGCACAAGTATAGAGTGTATTTGAAAAATAACATGAGAGGGGTGAAGAGGAACTATGAAGAATATGAAAATAGATGCTAACGGAACAGAAATCAGAGTAATGGGCGATGTTGTTAATGAGGAAGCATATATTTCTCTTACAGATATTGCAAAGTATAAAAATCCGGATAATGCTTTTATTATAGTTGCCAATTGGATGCGTAACCATTCTACAATTTCATTCTTAGGATTGTGGGAACAGATTCACAATCCTAATTTTAAACCTATCGAATTCGATAGGTTTAAGGCAGAGTCAGGAGATAATGCTTTTACGTTGACACCGCAGCAGTGGATAAAAGCAACAGATGCAATTGGTATTGTATCAAAATCGGGGCGATATGGTGGCACATATGCTCATACAGATGCTGTAAAGGAATTTTTGCTAACTCCCACATTATCTCCACAGGAAATGGCATATACATATGCTTCCGAAGCGGACATTTTAAATATGGCTTTGTTCGGGAAAACCGCAGCACAATGGAGAAGTGAAAAAGGAGTAAAAGGAAAAACTCCTAATATCAGAGATTTTGCTTCAGCGGAAGAATTGGTTGTGCTCATCAATCTGGAGGATACAAATGCCGATTTAATAAGGCAGGATGTGCCGAAAATTGAAAGATTGAAAATATTGAGAAAAAAGGCGTACAGGCAGCTTCAAATTCTTAGGAAAAATCAAGAAACTATAGAAGCACTAAAACAAAATTTAATTCAGGATACAGAAAAAGAAGATTGATATGTTTTGAAAAAACATAGGGATATACAGAGATTGATTTTAACATAATTGAAATTTAAAGGAGCTTACATGGCAGAAAAAATTCTAAAAAGACTTTTAGCTATAATACTAGGCTTAGCCTGGGGAGTAGTTAGTTTCTTTTGGCTGGGGTATAGTATATTAACACTAGGAAACTTTATGGAAGAACCAGGTTCATTGGACTATGTCGCTGAAGGGGAGTCGATGCGCATATTTGGATTACTAGGCTGCATTTTATATATCATGGTTTTTGCGCCTATATTATTTTTCTTATATAAACAAAAACGCTATCTATATAGTTTTTTAGTATCAATGCTTTTGGGTGGAATTATTCCTGGTATTTATATATTTGTGCTTAGATGACAAAAGGAAAAATAACGAAAAAATGAGATCGTATTGATAACCCATCTGCCAAGCAGACAGGTTAAATATCAATGCAGTCTCATTTTTTACAAATACGGCCGCATGGATTGCTGCAATTTTTCTTCGGAAAATCAACAAGAAAATAGAGAAAAATGGCTTGAAGAAAAATTATAAATGTGTAATATTGCAGAAAATGGAAACCATATATATAAGCAAATGGAGAAATTAAAATAATGAACGGTGTTTTTAGAGAAAAAATCGTCAAATAAAGAAAATTGATTGACGTATATTTGAAATCATCATATAATATTATAAAAAAGCAAAGAGAGGAGGACGAAATGATATGATATCAAAGATTTCAGTTGAAAATTTTAAGTCCTTTAATCAGGCAGTTGAGATGACTATGATTTCATCATCAAAGATTCGAACAAAGGTGGATCACCGGGTACAGGTAGGAAGTAAAACCAGGTTATTAAAGCATGCCATTATATATGGAGCCAATGCTTCGGGTAAGAGCAATTTGGTAGATTTTTTTCGTTTTTTTAAGGCAACCTTGGATGGAGGGATTCCTTTATGGGGAACGAGACATTTTTGTAGAACAAATTCAGAAAATGAGGGACGAGATAGTGTATTTGAAATTCAAATGGAGATTGACGGTAAGTTTTACGCTTATGGATTTTCTGCAGTATTATCCCAACGGACGATTACTGGAGAATGGTTGTATGAATTATATCAAAATGGTTGTGCAAAATGTATATATGAGCGAGAGAAATCCGCAAAGCCGGTATTAGATGCATCGATTAAATTGACTTCGGAGGAGCAGAATCGATTCGCTACGTATGCGGATGATTTTGCGGATAATACATCGGGCCTGTTTTTGACAGAGATGAATCGTGGAAAAAAGTATGCAGAAACATCAAAACTGCAGATATTCCAAAAAATTTACAAATGGCTTAGAAATAGCATTGTCATTATTACTCCAGATTCTGGGTTGACAAATTTTCAGTATTATTATGAGGAAGAATCACTGTCTTTGATCAACGATCTGATAACTACGTTTGATACGGGAATATCAAATGTACGCGTAGAGGAAATTGATATTAATGAATTGTCCAAGATGCTTCCGGAACAGATATTTGAAGATGTTTTAGAAAAGGTAAGAAATAGTATTGCTCACTCAAATAAACCTCATTTTAGAATGTCTGGTCGATCAGACAAGTGCTTCTTTAATATAGAGGCAGACGGAAACGACGAGCCAAAGATTACTACAATCAAGCTTACGCACGGTAAGTCGGTATATGATTTTGATTTTTCAGATGAATCGGATGGAACCAGAAGGTTATTTGACCTGATGGATATGTTGCTTTTGAAAAGGGAAGATGTTGTGTTTGTAGTAGATGAATTGGAAAGAAGTCTGCATCCAAAGTTGACAGAACATTTTTTGGAATTATTTAGCGAGTTGCATAGGGAACGTAAGACACAGTTGATTTTTACTACTCATGAAGCATCTATTATGGAGCAAAGACTGTTCCGGAGAGATGAGATATGGTTTATCGAACGCGGGGAACAGGGAAGCAGTAGGCTTTATTCTTTGGATCGATTTAAGGAGCGTTATGACAAAGTGCTTAGTAAAGCATATTTGGAGGGGCGTTATGGTGCAATACCGGTATTTAAAAAATTCCGGTTTAGGGAGGGGGTATAGTTATGGCTCCTGTCCGTACATATACAGATTGGAATAAACGTCCGTCTGATCAGGAAGATCAGATAGAACCATATCGAAAATATTTCTTTATCTGTGAAGGCTCTAATACCGAAGTGTGGTATTTTAAGAAGTTGATTGATTTAAGGAAACAGTTAAGAATCCATCCACTGATCGATATTAGGTTAATGGAAAAGACGGAAGAGGATAAGACAGTGTCTAATCCGAAAGCATTGATAAAGTTTGCAGAAAAACAAAAAGGGATTACAGAAAATAAATTTGATCAAAAGCATGATAAAATGGTTATTGTTTTTGACGCAGATATTTACAAGGGAGATCAGGCAAAGTATAACGAGATTATAAAACTTGGAGCTGACAATCTTTTGGCGGTTACAAATCCAAGCTTTGAACTGTTTTTACTATTACATTATGAAAATTCCTATGAGGAGCTTATTAAGCCAAATGAGGAAGAAATATTATGTAATAAGAAAACAGGAAAACGAAGGTATATGGCAGCACTGTTTACTAACAAAAGTGGAATGAATCCAAAGGAAAATCCTGCGGTTGGAGATCTTGCAGCGAATATTGATATTGCTACAGAGCAGGAGAAGCAGCTTAATCAGGACATTCATAAAGCGATGGGAAACCTAACAAGTAATGTGGCTGCAATCATTCAACAGATTCGGGATGACAAGGCGCTGGATTAGGGGAAATTTTCGAAAATTGCGCAAATTCCCTTGCGTATGTTCCCCTGCTTAAGTATAATAAAAGTACGAAAAAATGAGACATTGTCACATTCAGGAGGGGAATATAGAAAAAGTGCAGGTATCAGATAAGTTATTAAAACCATTAACTGAAGTAAAATATTTAAATGCGGATAATGTTAGCAGATATCGCTGTATTATGCGCATTTTTTATGAAAATAACGAAAAACTGAATTACTGGTTATATCAGGAAGATGTATATGAGGAAATGAAAAAGGATTCTTACTGGTCTGAGTATACGATTGAACAGTGCCAGCAGGATTTGGCTTCGCTTGTTGAATGGAAAAATTTGAATACAATGCAGGACACAAAAAAAGTTGCTTCTATTGAGGAATTTAAGAATAAAAAGTATCGCTATCAGATTTCAGAATATAGTGTTCAGATTGAGCGTTTGGTGCTTCGTTTGGAAAATCTACTGGTTGAGGGAGCATCGTTAGAACCAACACTTTTGGAGCGTATCCGGAGAAACGTAGAAAAATTTTCCAAGATGGTTGAAGAAGAACAGGCAGACGTAAATGCGTGGTGGAATGATTTGAACAGTGATTTTGTAAGACTAAATCAGAATTACCAGGATTATATTCGTGATTTGAACAGTGTTCGTGCGGAAGAAATGATGCATACAAAAGAATTTATGGTTTTTAAGGATCGTTTGATTGAGTATTTACGCAGTTTTATCAAGGGATTACAGTGCAATGTGGGAGTGATTGAAGAATATCTGCGGCTGCTGGATGAAAAGACCAAAAAACAAGTATTTGAGAAAGTTACAGCGTACCAATTTGCAATTCCCAGAATAGACATTGAGTTGTCAAAAAAACAGATTGAAGAAAATGTAATTGGTCGTTTTGAAAGTATTTATAATTGGTTTGTGGCAACAGATGGGTATGAAAATGAAGCAGCTAAGTTGTTTGATGCAACTAACGAAATCATAAGAAGAATAACAAGATATGCAGCGGAGTTAAGCGAAAAAAATTCACTGGGGGCAAATCGAAAAGAAGAGTACAAAAAAGTTGCGGAACTTTTTATGAAATGCGAGGATGTGGATGAGGCACATAAAATGGCGGCAATGGTATTTGGAATTGAGCGGCCGGTTCATATTTCAGGTGATTATGACAGGGTAACCGATAGTATGAATCAGGGTGTTTATGAAGAAGAACCGATTTGTATTGAATTGAAACCAAGAATTCGTGCTTACCGCATGAAGACAAAGAGAAGTTCTATTGTGGAATCGACTGAGAAAAAAATGGAAATACGAAAGAAGATGCTGCAACAGCAAAAAGAGGAAATGAACAGAATAAGACTTCTTGAAAAAGATGGTGTGATTGAGTTTTCCGAACTCACGGTTATTGAACCGCGAATACGGGAAATTCTGTTAAAATGGATTTCAGATGCGATGGAATCCGTTGATTTTTCATCACGAACGGATGATGGAAGAACTTATCAATTAGAAAAAACAAGTGGTGGTGAAACATGCGTCGTTCATTGTGAAGATGGTAATTTTACAATGCCAAAGGTTCCGCTAAATATAATCGCAGAATGGCAATCCATTGAGTGTATTGATCATGAGATTTATATCGTGGAAAATCCATCCGTGTTTGCAGCTATTTGTAGAGACAAATCCTGTATGTGTATGAATGGACAGCCAAGATTGGCTAGTATTCTTATACTCGATTTACTTGCTAAATCAAATGTAAAAATTTATTATTCCGGGGATTTTGACCCAGAGGGACTTTTAATTGCACAAAAATTGCGGCAATATTATAAGGGTGACTTCTTTTATTGGCATATGGAAATAGAGGATTATAGAAATGGAATTTCCAAAGAGGTTATTTCGGATAAACGAAAAAAGATATTAGATAGAATTAAAGATGAAGAATTACTTCCCGTGGCTAACCTCATGAAAGAGTATGGTGTTGCCGGTTATCAGGAGAATATATTGGATAAATTTAAGGAGATAAAATGTACGCAGGTGTAGCAAATGAGAATGAGGTTGTTTTTTGTGAATTGTCGGAATTTTGATGTGGTGACGGAGGTGACGGTCGATGATAAGTGAAAATTATGTTTATAAAAAAGAGGTAGACTGGTCTTTATTGCAAGAAGGACTCACTTTGCCCATTGACAATCAGATAGTATTTGGTCAGATAATGGGACGATTTTTAAAAAGAGGGGAGTCTAAAGATATCATACTATATCTGAATGGAAAATCTTATAAAGCGAAGATTACCAATGTGAATTTTAATCCTAAGTTAAAAAGGAAAAAGGATACCTTGCAGATTAGGTATTCTAGGAATGGGGAACTAGCAAGAGCATTGCAGGCATGCTTTTCAAAGAGTTATCAGTATTTAAAGGCGAAACGTGAAATGCGAGACTCACGAGATAGAAAAATGATAAAGTTACCAGAAGAATGCAAGGAGTACCTTGTTATATATACAACGGAATATGATGATTCCTATGTCTTGGAGACTATAGTTTTGGATGATCTTGTGTCTTTACGACAGACTGTTTCTGGTCAAAAAGAGCGAGTGATGGAAGCAGAATTTAACTACGATGTGGAAGATTCAACAGCCTCAATTTTTGAAACTAATAGGATGATGAAAATCAGAAAACTCAATAAGAAGATAGGGGATAATCTTAAACTTTTATATGGTTATCGATGCCAGATATGTGGTAAGGTAATAGGTGAAGAGTGTGGCTCTCATATTGTTGAGGCGCATCATATTGATTATTTTGTATCAAGTCTTAACAATGATGCGAGCAATCAGCTAATTGTATGCCCGAATCATCATAGTATTATTCATGATACAAATCCCACCTTTGATAGGCGTAGATTGCTTTATAAATATCAGAACGGATATGAACAGAGGTTAGTATTGAACGAGCATTTATAAGTTATAGTTTTTATGAATAGACGAGGAGAAAAAGCAGTATGGATGTGGGCATTGATATGGATTATGTACGAGATTGGATACTTGACTTAATAGAAGAGTCAAAATTAGAGGAACATGAGTTTTCGTTTTGCAAAATATGCGCATATGGGAGTAGAACTAATGGAAAAGCAAACAAAAATTCAGATTGGGATATTCTGCTTGAATACAAGGGAACAGCACGGGAAGATGATATTTTTAATGTGTTGCATGAGCAGGAGTGCAGAATAAATGGTGGGAGGCTTGATGTAAATCCTATTAAAGCGGATGATTCAGGAACAATCGAGGAGTATCTTCAAAGATGTGATGAAAACTGGAAAGATTCCATTCCGTAAGATATAAAATACAGAAGAAGATAGCGGAGAAAGCGTATCGTTTGTTGAAAAAAATGTCTAATAAGGATAGAATTAAGCTTGTTGGAAATGGACGGTCAGCGTATTATGAATTAATTTAATAAATGCACGCGTGCGTTTTATACGATAAGAAACTACATAAGTTGACACGTGTATCAAAACAATATATAATAAATCACATATGGTAATTATATTACACATTTTAAATGTTGAGGAAAGATGTAGGTGGTTTATTATGAAGCATGGTAAAGTGTATGGGTACATGAGAGTGTCATCCAAGGAGCAAAATGAAGATAGACAGTTAATTGCGCTGAAAGAGATGGGGGTCCCGGAAAAAAATATCTATATGGATAAACAGTCTGGTAAAAATTTTGAAAGAAAGCAGTATAAGCGATTATTAAAAAAATTAGATGAAAATAGTGTTCTTTATATCAAATCAATTGATCGATTGGGAAGAAATTATAGTGAATTAAATGATCAATGGCGTATTATCACAAAGGAAAAAAAGGCGGACATTGTTGTGATAGATATGCCTATTTTAGATACGCGTCGTGAGAAAAATCTTTTGGGAACTTTTATCAGTGATATCGTTCTTACACTTCTTAGTTATGTGTCTGAGAATGAACGCATGAATATTAAACAACGTCAAGCGGAAGGGATTGCAGCTGCAAAAGCAAGAGGAGTAAAATTCGGTAGACCTCCTTTGCCAATTCCGGATAATTTTTATGAAATGCATAGGGATTGGCGAGCAGGGAAAATTACGATAGAGGAAGCAGCCGAGGCATGCCATATGTGTTCCAAAACTTTTTATAGCAAAGCTGTGAAATATGAAAAGTCCCATTAATTTTTTTTGTGCTTAAACTGAAATAGTATACTTTTTCAGTTATCTGTATACATAAATTCCATTAACATCATTATATCATAAAATCGAGTAAATTCCACTAATTTCTTGAGTTGCACAATCCAATATATCAAAATTTTTTTCCATTTTTAATTAGAAAAAAAGTATACATTTTTTCCAAATTGCTGCCTAGCGATGCTAGGTAAGAAATGAGGAAAGGGATGAATGAGCTGATAGATTTAAATGCTTATCCGATTGATAAACAGCTGAAAATGTTGTTGAAAGATAAAACAACAGGGAAAAATATTATTTTTGCCACATCGGTATACAGTCGGAACGGGATATCTATTAAGGAAACGGATGAGATTACGGTAGAAGCTTTACGTCAGGGAATATCCTATCAGATTCAGCCGCGAGTGCTAAAAAAAAGAGAGCAGCAACAAGAGCGAACAAGAGCGAAGGCAGAAGTGTTTACACCATCATGGATCTGTAACAAAATGAACAACTACTGTGATGAAGAGTGGTTTGGCAGAAAAAATATTTTTAATACCGAGCAGGGGCAGAAATGGCAGGTGAACGCAGAAAAAATTGAGTTTGATACAAAGGACGGGTGGAAAAAATATGTTGACTCAAAAAGGTTGGAAATTACTTGCGGAGAGGCTCCATACATTGTATCACGCTACGATTCTGCTACCGGAGAAATGATTGAACTCAAGCGGCGGATTGGCATTTTAGACAGAAAGCTGCGTGTGGTGAATGAAAACACAGATGATGAAACAGAGTGGTTTAAATGGGTGCTTCGTGCATATCAGAGTGTATATGGATATGAATTTCAAGGAGACAATCTTTTAATTGCAAGAATTAATTTGCTAATCACTTTTGTGGATTATATGCAGGACAGATGGGAGAGAATTGCTACAGATGTAGAACTAAAAAAAATAGCGAACATTATAGCTTGGAATTTTTGGCAAATGGATGGTATAACGGATGCAATTCCGTTTTGCGGGGAAATTGAGGAATACCATCAGTTTAGCTTGTTTGACTTTGTTACAGATGATAAATCAGAAAAGCAGAGAGACGAAAAATCAAGGAAAGTCTATTGCCGGATTTATGATTGGAGAAGTGGGCGGTCATTGACATATAAAAGTATGAAAGAAGGTAGAAAATATGAAATTTGATTTTGTGATTGGAAATCCACCGTATCAGGATAATACGCTAGGAGATAATGATACCTATGCTCCACCAGTTTACAATAAGTTTATGGATGAAGCGTATATGGTGGCTGATAAAGTTGAGTTAATACATCCGGCCAGATTTCTGTTTAATGCAGGAAGTACACCTAAGGCTTGGAATCAAAAAATGTTAAAGGATAATCATTTTAAAGTTTTACAATATGAAGAAGATAGCAAAAAGTGGTTTAGTAACATAGAAATTAAAGGTGGTGTTGCGATAACATATAGAGATAATGAAAGAAACTTTGGCACAATAGAAATTTTCACACCATATCCACAAATAAATACAATTTTGAAAAAAGTTAAAGCAGTTAAAAACTTTCAAAGTTTAAGCAAAATTGTTATATCGAGTTATTCTTATCATTTTAAGGAGAAATTGTATCATGATTTTCCTGAACTTTTAGGGAGATTAAGTAAAGGACATGAGTTGGACTTTAAGTCAAATGTGTTTCAAAAATTTTCGGAGGTATTTAGAGAAACATTGGAGGGTGACTCGGAAGATTCTTTGAAAATTTTGGGTAGGAAGTTAAACGAAAGAATGTATCGCTATATAAAAAAAGTATACGTAAGAGATGATGTGTGTAATTTGTATACGTACAAAGTTTTTTTGCCGGGAGCAATCGGAAATGGAGATTTTGGAGAAGTGCTTTCAAGGCCTATAATAGGAGAGCCGGGAACAGGTTCAACAGAAACATTTTTAAGTATAGGTGTATTGCAAACTAGAGAAGAAGCGGAAAACGTAATTAAATATGTTTGTTCAAAATTTGCAAGAACAATGTTGGGAGTTTTAAAAAGAACACAAGCGAATACACCAGACAAGTGGAAATATGTCCCTCTCCAAGATTTCACCGACAAATCAGATATCGATTGGTCAGTATCGATAGCAAACATAGACAAGCAACTTTATAAAAAATATGGACTTTCCGAGGAAGAAATCACATTTATTGAAACGAATGTAAAGGAGATGGAATAACATGAACAAACCAAATATTCAGACAACTAAACAGGTAGTTCCCATGCTTTATGGTTATTCCACCCCGGAGGTAATTCGTCATAATGGATGGACTAAGATAGGGTATACAGAGCAGGATGTAGAAACACGTATTAATCAGCAAACCCATACTGCTGATATTAGGTGGCGGCTTGAATGGAAAGGAAATGCCACGTTTGATGATGGCTCTGGGGAGACATTTATAGATAAGGACTTTCATGCTTATTTAAGAAAATCCGGTATAGAGCAGGAGAAGGGAAAAAACAACGAATGGTTCCATGTAGATGGGGCGACATCGAAACAGATGTTTCGTGACTTTAGGGAAGACCATGGTGTGTTAAAAATAACAGATACGGTTATTCCATACAAATTGCGCGAGGAACAGCAGAGTGCGGTGGCAATGACAGTTAATTATCAGCAAAGCCACAAAGGAGGAGAATTCCTTTGGAATGCAAAGCCGAGATTTGGAAAAACGTTATCCGTTTATGATTTTGTAAAAGAAATAGATGCCATCAATGTTTTGATTGTAACGAACAGACCAGCAATTGCAAATTCATGGTTTTCTGATTATGCCAAATTTTTAGGCACCGAATCCGGTTATTTATTTGTGAGTGAAGTAGAGGCTTTAAAAGGGAAAAAAGGTGTACTTACAAGACAGGAATATAAAAATCAAATATTGTCATCAAAAGTAGATGAATTTGTTGGATGCATTGAATTTGTTAGTTTGCAGGATATGAAAGGATCTATTTATTTTGGGGGTAATTATGATAAGCTGGCGGAAATTAGTGACGATTCTAAAAAGGGAATGGAATGGGATGTGCTTGTGATTGATGAGGCTCACGAGGGCGTTGATACATATAAGACAGATATTGCATTTGAGCATATCAAGCGTAAATTTACTTTGCATTTATCAGGTACGCCATTCAAAGCACTTGCCAATAATAAATTTTCAGATGATGCTATTTATAATTGGACGTATGCAGATGAGCAAAAGAAAAAGCGTGATTGGGATGATTCGGCAGAAGAAGAAAATCCCTATGCGACATTACCACAGCTTAATTTGTATACGTATCAGATGTCAGAAATTATTCGGGATGAACTAAAGCAGGGAATAGAGATAGATGGAGAAACAGAGGAGTATGCGTTTGATTTGAATGAGTTCTTTGCGGTTGTCAATGGTAAGTTTAAACATGAATCCTCGGTGGATAAGTTCTTAGATGCGATGACAATACAGAAAAAATTTCCATTTTCTACGGAAGAATTGCGTGACGAATTAAAGCACACATTTTGGTTGCTTGATAGGGTAGACAGTGCAAAGGCATTGGCAAAGAAACTAAGAGAGCATCCGGTATTTCAAGAATATGAGGTTGTACTTGCTGCTGGAGATGGAAAGTTGGACGATGATGATGAAAATATGAAATCATATGATAAAGTGGTTGCCTCAATTGCTGAACATGAGAAGACGATTACATTATCAGTAGGACAGCTTACGACAGGAATTACCATTCCAGAATGGACAGCGGTGTTGATGCTTAGTAATATGCGTTCTCCGGCACTCTATATGCAGGCGGCATTCCGTGCACAAAATCCGTGTCTGTTTAAAGTGGGAACATCATTCAAGAGAAAAGAAAATGCGTATGTATTTGATTTTGATCCAGCAAGGACACTTGCGATATTTGAGCAGTTTGCCAATAATCTGAATCCGAATACAGCGATAGGTGGCGGTACGGCAGAAGAACGCAAGGAAAATGTAAAAGAACTACTTAATTTCTTCCCAGTGATTGGTGAGGACGAACAGGGAGAATTGGTAGAACTGGATGCAGAAAAAGTATTAACGATTCCAAGAAAAATACGTTCGGTTGAGGTAGTAAAGCGTGGATTTATGAGTAATTTTCTATTTCAGAACATTAGCAATATTTTCGGTGCCCCAAAAGAGGTTATTGATATTATCACAAAGTTTGAACCAATCGTAGAGCCGAAGAGTAAAACAAATTTGACAGAAGAAGTACAGAAGGATTTATCCTTAGACGAAAATGGAGATGTGACCCTGAGTGATGAATTTGTCATCGGAAGGACGCAAGATATTTTTGGTGATAAAATTTATGATGTCACTTCTCAGGTGCAGGAAACGATGTCACTGATGGAACAGGCACCAGACAAGACACAGAAAGCCATCAGCAAGTTGAAAGAAGCTGTAAAGCAGAGTGCGGTCAAAGCGGTTGTGGATACTGCGCAGTCCATGTATGGTTCTGATATGAAAGCAGCTGATAAAAGACAGATTGAATCAAGACTAAATCACGATGTTGATAGAATGATTGACAAATTGCATGCCAATTATGATATAGAGCGTAAAGTTATAGAAAAACAGCGCATTGATGAACAGCGGTCAAGGCTTGAAACTGGAAAATCATCTGAGCAGATTGATAAAGAATTTGAGATAAAACAAAAGAAAGCAATGGAAAAATTTAATGAAGAACTGACAACTTCTATTTCGGATTTTGCAAAAGAATCTACAAAAGAGACTGTCAAGACGGTAGAAAAGAAAAAGAGAGAAAGAGATAAGGATACAATTGAGGATGGAGTCCGAGATCATTTGCGTGGGTTTTCCAGGACAATTCCGTCATTCCTTATGGCATATGGAGATGACTCAGTGACACTAGCGACATTTGATCGTATTATTCCAGACAAAGTATTTCTTGAAGTGACAAGCATTACGCTGAAACAGTTTAGGCTTTTGCGCGATGGTGGTGATTACGTAGAACAAGAAACCGGAATAACCAAGCATTTTGAAGGACAGTTGTTTGACGCAGTTGTATTTGATGATTCGGTAAAAGAATTTCTTGCGCTGAAGAAAAAATTGGCCAATTATTTTGACGAAAATAGTGTGGAGGATATATTTGATTATATTCCTCCACAGAAAACGAACCAGATATTTACTCCGAAAGCAGTAGTAAAAAGAATGGTTGATATGTTAGAGGAAGAAAATCCGGGATGTTTTGATATGCCGGATAAAACTTTTATTGACTTATATATGAAATCAGGTTTGTATATTACCGAGATTGTGAAACGGCTGTATCAGAGTGATACGATGAAAAAACAATTTCCAGATAATAAAGAACGGTTAAAACATATCTTTGAAAAGCAGGTGTATGGACTTGCTCCTACAGAAATTATATATAAGATAGCGACAAGTTACATACTAGGGTTTGATGAGGATACGAAAGATATGCAACACAATTTCCGTCAATTAGATGCGCTACCTTATGCTAAAGACGGCACCTTGCAACAGGCACTGGATGAGTTATATCCCGAATAGAAGCAGAGCTAAAACAGCACTTATGTAAATGTTTTTTGACGGCTGACGATCTAAGGAAATGTATGTAAAAAGAAGGAACTATCGATTTATAGCTCCTTCTTTTTTTAGGAATACTTTTGTGCGACCGCTCTGTCATATCTACAAATACGGCCGCATGGATTGCTGCAATTTTTCTTCGGTGTCGATAATTTCTTGTGTGAGATGTTTTACTTTATCATCCGCTGCCGGATACTGGTTTAAGTAGCGGTACAGGGATTTGATTCCCATGTTGCAGCCATCGGTAATCAAGCTGGCAATGCCGCAGTCCGGGTTTTCGCCCATGGTTTTGAAATTGCTTTTCATTTTTGCCATTGCTTTTGCCATGGGGGCAGGTTCTTTGCCCTCGTCATGGTAATTGGTTAGCATTTTGTGGGTGTCGTCGCCGAGACGGCAGTGAATGTCGTGGCTGTCTTTGAGGACACCGCGCAGGCCATCGTTTTGCACATGGTCCATAACATCATCAATTGAGGAAATGCCCATTTTGATGCCGGCATTGCATTCCCGTAATAATTTAACCGAATCATCTTCCATAAAAATACCTCCTTTGCGGTTGCTTTTCGTTAGTGTTTGCTGCAAAGGAGGAAATTATTCAAAAGAGATTAGTAAAAGAAAATCTGCCACAGATTTGCCTATAATTTTCTATATAAATATTGTAATATAATTGTATTAGACTGTATGAGAAGAGGGTATCGATTGAAAAGAAGAAAAAAAGAGTCGGTTTTACTGTTTGCAGCGCTCTTTATTACCGGGATGCTTATTTATGCCGGCTTGGCAAATTGGGAGCGGACACCGCATCTGTATGAGTATGACAAAAAAAGTCTGGCGAAAGAAATAAAAGCAGCAGATGCGAACCGTCAGGCGTCAAAGGAAGAGGATGCAGAATCCAAGACAAGAAAAGAGCCGAAAAAGCAGTGGAAGCGTCAGGAGAAAAAAGATAATTCCATAAAAAAACAAAATACATCAAAGGCAGATAAAAAGCAAACGGATGGAACGGGGGATGAGTCTGTTCCCGGGGGAAAAGACGGCGGAAGTGGTGTGCCGGATTTGCCGGATCAACAGGTGACAGAAGGTGATGGAGGACAGCAGCCGGAAGAAACGGTAGATGATGCCAAGGCGACACAAACGCCGAAACCTTCCGCAGAGCCGGATGATAATCCGAAAAACACGGAGAAGCCTGAGGAGACAGACCGTATTATTTCCCTTTCCTGCGAGTGGAGTGAAAAGGACAATCTTCTTTATGGTAAAGATATTTCCATGGATGGTATGAAGGTGACTGCCAAATATGAGTCCGGGAAAACGAGCCGGCTGGCTAAAGGAGCTTATGTGGTTCGCGGGTTGAACAATAACTCTGTTGGAAAGCATAACATGACAATTTCAAGCGGTGGAGCAGAGTGCCGGATTTCTTATACAATTAACAATTATACGAAATCTCTGACCTATTCATGGCCGACAAAAGATGAGTGTTATACAGAAGAAGATTTTTCGGATGGAGCACTTACCGTTCAGGTTTTGATGGCAGATGGAACCAAACAGGAAATTACCAAATATGAAATTACCGGATATAATGAAAAATTATTTGACAAGCAGCAGGCTTTCACAATTACATATAAAGATAAAGTAATTGACAAAACATTTACTGCTACCGGAACCTGTACATTTCATATGAGAAGTATGAGGATTCGCTGCTATTATTATCGTGATGAGTCGCTTACCGATTTGGCAGGAAGTTATTCGTATGCGGGAAATTATGATTATTACTCAGATGAGAGAGTAAGTTTAAATGCTTTTCGAAAAGATGATTTGCAGGATAAAGATACGATGTATAATAGTAAAAAATATGTTCTCAAATCAGTGGAGATGGAAGAGGCAGATGCAAGCGGTGTTTATGCCAAAAAAGCCACACCGTATCTTGTAAAAGAGCGATTCTTTTATGGAATTCGAATGACCAAAATATATGTGTTGTCTAATTAGCACACGTATTTTTGATAGAAAGAAAGAGAGGATGGATTTGTAAAAATGAAGAGAAAAAGAAATCAGTTATTTGTTACTGCATTGACGGCAGCAATGGCGGTTAGTCTGCTTTCACCGGCGGAGCCGGCTGCAGCAGCAAAAAAAGTGAAGTTTAATGTAAAAAAATTGTCACTTACCGTAGGAAAAAAGAAGACACTAAAGATTAAAAATGCAAAGAAAAAAGCGAAATGGTCGATTAAATCGGGCAAGGATAAAATTAAATTGCAAAAGAAAAAGAAAGCAAGTGTTGTTGTCGCTGCAAAAAAAGCAGGATCAGCAAAAGTACAGGCAAAGGTTGGTAAAAAGAAGTATGTATGCAAGGTTGTTGTAAAAGTAAAAACAGTTAAGAATGGTACATCAGCAGGCACTAAAACAACAAATAAGCCGGCAGATACAAAAAATGCCACGAAAAATCCTTCGAACGGACAGAATAATGCAGCTACGCAGCCAACAAACAATCCGTCGAAAGATAATCCCTCAAAGGATAATCCTGCGAATCCGACAGCTACACCGGCGGCTGATCCGGATGCGCCAAAGAAAAATGAACAGGATGTGAAAAAATTACAGGCATTGATTCAGACTTTGAATCAAAAGGGCGCCGATATTTCGGCTAATTTAGATGATGAATCCGTTTATCATTGGAATAAAGAAGGACGTCTGACGGAAATCTACTGGGGCGAAAAGGAAATTATCGGTGCGGAAATGGCGGACTTTAATGAGTTTACAGCACTCGAAATTCTGGATATCAATAACAATAATATTTCCGGGACCTTTTACGTCGGAGATCTGGCAAATTTGAAGGAATTAAAATGTTACGGAAATAAGATTGATAAGTTGGTTTTGGACACAAATAAAAATTTGCAGGAGCTTGACTGCCATAATAATCAGATTTCGAATACGATACGCTTAAATGACAGCAAGAATCTGGAACGCCTTTATTGTTCAAATAACAAAATAACAGAACTTGATGTGTCCGGCTGTGATAAACTGCAGGATGTGGACTGCAGTAACAATCTTATGAGCAGCTTGAATGTTTCTGATTTGCCTTCATTAGAGAGTTTAAATTGCAGCCGCAATATGTTAAAAGATGACAACTTAATTTTGACAGGAAGTATCGGACTTATTAATTTGGATTGCTCATTAAACGGTACGAATTATGATTTTATTAATTTGAACTTAGCAGGTTTTACAAAACTGGAATCCCTGAACTGTTCTGAGCAGCCGGAAGATGGTGGTACTTCGGCAGATGATACGATGGAATTTGACATCTTGGCATGTACCGGTCTGAAGACTTTGAATTGCTCATATTGTCCGATTGAAACATTGGATGTTTCAAATTTGTCAAATCTTGAAACAATTGATGCTTCCGGATGTAATTTATCCGAAATCACATTGGATGGAGCGGTAAAACTTTCATCATTGAATATTAACTGCAACGAAATTACGGATTTGCATATTCCTGAGACAAATGAAATCAAAACACTTGATTGCAGTGAAAGTTTAGGAATTGAAACAATTAATTTTGCAGTATTAACAAAGTTAGAGTCATTGGATGTATCGGATTCTTATGTGCCGGAGCTTGATTTTTCAATCTGTCCGGATTTGCAGGTGTTAAATGCAATGAATACAGGTTTTGGTAATCCTGATGCTACAACAGATAATGAAGATTTACCAAATATTGATATTGATTTGAAGTCAAATGCTAAATTGAAAGAAGTTGATATGTCAATGGTTAATGTAAATGTACTTACTTTGCCGGAAAATGACATCGTTGCAAATCTTTCCGTTTCAGACAGTGCGGTTACACAGATTGTGAATCTTGAGAAACAGTTAGGGCTGGAAACATTAAATATTGCCGGCACAGGAATTTCTGCGTTGGATTTATCAGCGAATACAAACTTGAAACAGGTTAGTTGTACAGAGAGCCAGAAGACCGGAATTACCGGAGTGGATGAGAGTATAATTTATATTGTTCCCGATGATTCCGACGATGGCGAAGACGGCAATGAAGATGGAGACGATGGAGAAGATGGCAATGAAGATGGAGACGTTGAATTAGAATAAGGGGTAAATATGGACGCAAAGGAAATTCAAGAAAAAATTGATATTCTTCAAAAGGAAGTTTCGACTGTTATCAAGGGAAAAGATGAGGTCATTCGAAAGGTGATAATGGCGATTTTAGCTTCCGGTCATGTGTTGTTGGAAGATGTTCCGGGGCTTGGAAAAACAACGCTTGCGAAAGCATTTTCCAAAGCACTTGGATTTGCAAACAAACGAATTCAGTTTACACCGGATACGATGCCGAGTGATATTGTAGGAATGTCAATTTATAATGAGCAGACAAATGCTTTTGAATATGTTGAGGGAGCAGCGGTGAATTGCAATCTTCTATTGGGAGATGAGATTAACCGTACTTCATCAAAAACACAGTCTGCATTGTTAGAGGCGATGGCAGAGGGTTGTGTCACAGTGGATGGTGTGACCCACCAGCTCCTTGAGCCATTTGTTGTTATGGCAACTCAGAATCCGGTTACCAGCGGCGGAACGCAGGCACTGCCTGATTCGCAGTTAGACCGATTTATGATTTGTTTGTCTATGGGATATCCGGACGCTGAGAGTCAGTTAGCTATTTTAAAAAATGTGTCTGACAGAGATTTAATAGAAAAGGTGCAGCCGGTTATGACGATTGAAGATGTAAAACAGGCCAAATCTTATGTGAAAAATATGCAGGTAAATGATGAAATCCTTCGGTATATCATCTGCTTATGTGAGAAAACGAGAGAACATGAACATGTGGAACTTGGCATTAGCCCGCGTGGCGTTGGGGCACTTGCAGAGATGGCAAAAGCATTCGCATTGTGTGAGGGAAGAACGTATGTTGTACCGGAAGATGTTCTTGCCATTTTTCCGGATGTATGTGCACACCGCTTAATTTTAAATACAAAGGCACGCAGGGAAAATGTAACAGCATATGAGATTTTGGAAGAAATTGCACAGCAGACTGAAAAGCCGAAACTGCTGAGAAAATAGCAAAAAACATAAATGGCAGACAACAAGGAAAGGAAGAGATTATGAGAGCAAAAATCGGGTACATGGCAATTCTTGTCTTAATGGGTTTTCTCTATTTATGGACTAATGTGGCCGTGACATTTTATCTGTTCTTTGGACTTTTGTTGTTTGCCGTTTTGTCTTTTTTGCTTAATTGGTATGCAGCGAGACATTTGACAATGCATTTGCAGGTGAAGCAAGATTTGAATCAGGTAAGCACGATATTGATTTGTGTAAAAAATACAGGAATTATTCCCTGCTTCCGGGTGTCAATGAAAGGAACGATTGCAAACTGCCTGACAGATTCTTCCTTTTGTTTTAATCAGGAGTTATCAGTAGCACCGAAGCAGGAAAAAAAGGTGGAATTTGCTGTTGAAAGCTTCTATTGTGGAAGAATTGAAGTGGAAACAGAGGAATTTATTGTTCGAGATTTTTTTGGTATCTTTGGGTGCCTCGTAAAAAATCACGAAGTGTTGGTTTATTATGTGTATCCGGAAGGGGCGGATGAAGGTGAATATCATTTAGAAGAAATGACACCGGCAGCGCAGAATATGGAAAATCGTTATCTGCGCAGGAAAGGTAATGATATCACAGAAATACTCGATTTAAGAGACTATCAAAAGGGTGACAGCATTAAGACGATTCATTGGAAATTATCGAAAAAAATGGGGCATAAGATTGTCCGCGAATTGGATACGCCGGCAAATCAGGAAACAATTGTTTTGTTTGCACTATCGGATAGAAATATAGATAAGCCTTGGTATCGGGATTCGTTAGTGAAAATGATTAGTCAGGTGTCAAAGAATTTATTGGAAAATGATCAATTTTTTGATAGTGTAGTTTTTGAGAAAAAAGGGTTGTCTCATATGACATTTAGTGTAGAAGAGGGCTGCACAAGAGAACGATATGAGAGAACAATTTTAGATGGAAATATAAGTTTTATGCAGTCGTTTGTGGATGATTATCTGATGCATCACAATGTATTGCATAAATATTCACATATAATTTTGATTACGGATGACGAAATAACGGACTGGTGCATGGAAAATTCCAATGTCAGACAGATTATGGTTTCGGCATCTTAATTGGGAAGAGGAAAGAAAGTGGAGAATCAAGGATTTCGACTGGTAGAAGAGAAAAAACAGAAAAAAAGTTATTTTGCCCTGATTTTATCGATATTTACCGTGGCGGGCATTCTTTTTTGTGTGCAGCAAATGTTTGTGGATACAAAATGGTGGTTTATTTCGATGGTTGTGTCCGTTCTTTGTTGTCTCGTTATATTTTCCACAAAAAGTATAAAAATTGTGTTGGTTTATTTTGGGTTGGGAATCCTTTTGCTTTTTGTATTCCGCACGATATGGATTTCCGGTGCACTGGATTTTGTAAATCAAGTGACTGCCGGATTTAATGCTGTGACCGGGGAATCAGTTTTCTATTTTGTTGTACCGAATTATATGAACAGAGAACTTGCTACGGTGGTATTCTTTTGTCTTACGGCGTGGTTTTTATCCGGATATTTGACAATTGCAATCAAAGGAAAACACTGGGTTCCTGTCCTTGTTTTCTGGGCAGCGCTTGTATCTTTGGCTGTATTTTTTGAAATGCCGTCTGCATGGTGTGTTGGTGCAATGGCTTTTTTGTCATTAGCAGGGATATATGCCCACTCGCATACGAAAGTAGATGAAGAAAAAAATTATTTGGCAGCATATTGCGGAATGGTTGTTATAGTGGCTGTTTTTATCTGTTTTACATGGAACCGGCAGCTTTATCACAAAAATGAAATCATAGCAGATTTGAAGGAAAATATAACAGAGGAAGCGAATGCGATACGATATGGGGAAAAAGATTTGCCGGAGGGAAAAATTAAAGAGGGAATTGCCTTGAGCGAGGAAAAACGCCTGACTGTCTTTGTAAGCGAAAAGGGCAAGTATTATTTGAAGGGATATGTAGGAAGTGAATATCATGAAAACCGGTGGGAACCATTAGAAGGAAAAGAATACGGGGAAAAATACGAGGGAATATTTAATCGGTACCGGTCGGATGGATTTCATCCACTTGCTCAGTTGTACAGTTACTGTGAGGCGGCAGGCCGCCAGCAAAACGGATTGGAAAAAGAGGAGAAAGAAGGAACGATTGTAGTTGAAAATATAGGGGCTTATGAGAGGTATCAGTATTTGCCTTACGGTGTGGATTTTTCGAGTATTCAGTCGTTGGATACCCTTTACCGGGATTTGAATTTGCAAAAAAAATTCTGGGGCAATCGTGAAGATGAAAAAAATACATACAAAATTTGCATGATAGATGAAGATTCTCTTTTGAAAACGGCGGGAGTTGACTGGCAGAAACAGACGATTACAGACGAAAAGGTGCGCGCCTATGCGGATATGGAAATGGATTATCGAAAGTTTGTAAAAAAACATTATCTTGCCCTTTCAAAAAAGGCCAAAGAAGAGGTTGCACCGTATGTTCCTCAAAAGAAAGATAATTTGGTTTCGTATATTGAAAAAATTAGAAGCTCTTTAAAAAATGCGGGAAAAGAGAAAGGTGATTGGGATGCCCTGCAGTATGCTTCTCTTGGTACGCTTGCATTTCGTGCGGCGAATATCCCGGCGAGATATGTGGAGGAATATGAGGCAGTTACTTCCGATGAAAAAGATGCTAATGGAAATTACCGTGCGGACGTGACCGGGCAAAATGCGCATGCATGGGTGGAAATTTACTGTGATGGTGTGGGGTGGCTTCCCGTGGATGTGACACCGGGACATTATGATAAGATTACGGTGAAAGCAAAACAGCAGAAGAAAATAGAAAAACAGCAGACCTCAATTTCGCAGAAGGTTACGAAAAAGAAAGAAAAACCAAAACAAAATGAGGCACCTAACAAATACTTATCGTGGCAGCAAATCGTTTTATGGATCGTAATTTGCATTTTTGCTGTAAGTTTTCTTTTCGCAGGAGTGCTTGCAATTCGCAGAAAGGCTATGGTCTACAAGCGTAGAAAAACACTTATGCAGGCAGATACGGCAGCGAATTACCGATTTATTATTTCATATTTGACCACATTATTTGCCTATTTAAAACTTTCCGAAGAAGATTTGCCACGGGAGATACGAGAGGGCATGGAACGTTTCTGGTTTGATGAGAACGGTGAAATAACGGAGAAAGAGTTATCACAATTAAGAGAATATGGAAATGAAATTCAGAATACGATGTGGCAGGAATCTTCCTGTATTAAAAAATTAGTTCTTCGCTTCTGGCATTGTTTTGAATTTCCGTTCTGATAAGAAAACCGAGGGATTAAATCTTCCCTCGGTTTTTTAGAAATGTTTCCGCACACTGTGCGTAGCAGGCAGCCCCAATCGGGCACACGTCCTCATTAAACAGAGCCTTTGGATGGTGCACCGGGTAATCGCCGCGCTCATCTTCAAAGCCGGCAGACAAATACATATACGTACTTGGAATTTTGTTTGCAATCGAGGCAAAATCTTCCGAAGCGGGTGCGTTAATATCCGGATAACCATTTAGTGTTGGATTGGCAAGTGTTTTCATGGCAGAAACAAATTCTTCTGTCAAATCCGGATTGCATATAAGCGGTGGGACGGCGGAAAGCACAGTATATTCAATACTTCCGTTATATACCGCAGCGGTTCGTTCGCTGACTTCGCGGATTCGTTTTACAAGGATTTCCCTTGCGGCTTCGTTATTGGTGCGCAGTGTTCCCTGTAAAATGGCTGTTTCCGGAATAATATTGGCAACTTCACCGGCACAAAACCGGCCGATTGTGAGAACACAGGAATCGGCAGGATTACTTTCTCTGGCAATTAGTTCCTGCAGGGCAAGATAAATGTGGACACCAATGTTAATCGGGTCAATGCCCTGATGCGGGCAGGCACCGTGGGAACCTTTTCCGTGGATGGTAATTTGAAAGCCATCCACCGAGTTCATCATGGTATTTTTGCTATTGTACATAAAAGTGCCAACCGGACTTCTGCCGGTCGTTACATGGAAAGCAAGCGCGGCATCCGGCTTTGGATTTTCTAAAATGCCGTGTTCGATCATGTTGTCAGCCCCTTCAAAAGTTTCCTCTGCCGGCTGGAACATAAACTTCACGCGCCCGCATAAATGAGATTCATTTTCTTTTAGCATCTTAGCTGCACTAAGGAGCATGGCAGCGTGAAAATCATGTCCGCAGGCGTGCATTTTTCCCGTTTTACATGAAAAACTTTCTCCGCTTTCTTCTGTCAGAGGAAGCGCATCCATATCGGCACGAAGCAAAAGAACCGGCTCACCTTGTCCAATCAAAGCCGTCACGCCTTCCCCGCATCTTTCCGGATTAAGACCATATTCCGTAAGCCGCTTCATCACAAACTCCACCGTATTTTCAAGATGCAGCCCTGTCTCTGCATGTTCATGCAGATAGCGGCGGTTCGCAATCGTTTCCTCTTTTAATTCCAACGCACGTTTATAGTAATTCATCTAATCCCTCCATTCATATTGATACTTATAATCATAAAGAATAAAACCCTAACTGGCAACCCTCTACTTGCTTTTTATTTCCCCTCGTTATATAATGCCCGATGTAGAGTAAAAATAGTACATCAAAGGAGATTATTAGCATGCAGAATGAGGCATATCAGAAATTAATGGATAATTTATGTGACATTGTGGCAGAGGAGCAGGCGAAACTTGGTTACATGAAAGAGCCAATCCGTTTGTATTATCCTTTGAGTTCGTTAAATCATTTTTTTGGAGGAGACGTTTCCGCTGATGAGATGCAGGAAAAACTTTCAAAGTTTAAATCCTTTGCTTATGATAAATTCGGTGAAGTTGAAATAACACACAAAGGAGGGCGCTTTTGCTTCTTTTTATCCGAGCGTGCAACCGAGTATGTTCACGAAAACGGTGGACAGAACCAATTTATATTTGACCTGGTAGCACTTTTGGCAAAGCATGGCACGGTCATGGAAGAAGTAGAGGCATTGTTTGCGAAACAGAAAGATGCTTATGAAATAGAAAAAATGAATCATGGAGAATTCGACTACATGATTCATTTTGTGGATTCCAAAGATAAATATCTCTATTGTTTCAAAGACGAAGGCTGTCATATTATTTACCATCGGTTTTTACCGGAGGATTATGAGGATTTAGGATTATAAAAGTCCGGACCTTCTAAAAAGACTGGAAATACTCATGCATGGATTTTAGTGTTTTTGTGCTTTCTTCATAGAATGGCTCGAATACACTAAAGGCGTGCGTGAGTTTTTTATTTTTCCCAAACCGGAGCAGCTTGTGTGATACCCGGTTTGCTTTCAATGCCTTTTCAAATTTTACGGTATAATGCTCTAAGTTATCGCTGTGGCTGGTAACTAAAAAGCATGGTGGAAGTGCCGAAACAATTTCCGGATTTTCAATGTTTACATACGGTGCAATTGCTTTCTTTTTGTAGCCCTTTCCATACAAATAAGAAGGGAGGAAAAGACCGATTTTGTCAAAGCGGGTTGTGTAAAACATACCACTGATAAGTCCAAGGGCCTTCGGGGAAAAATCAGGTGCCTTTGTGTGGGCAGCTTTGGCAAATTTCTTGTTCTTTGTCATTGCAGCTACATTTGTTAAAAGATAAGCACCGCCGCTGTCGGCAACCCCATAGATCTTATCCAGATTTCCCCCATAGGAGGATAAATTGTCACGGATAAATGTCATGGCGGTTGAGACATCTGAAAACTGGTCGTAAACGCTGCAGTCCGGGACAAGACGATATTCAACGCTGAATACAACATAGCCTAAAAGACATAATCTGGCACAAAAATAGCGGTTGAATTCTTTATTGCCGATTAACAGACCGCCGCCGTGGATGTTGATGATGACAGGAAGTGTTTCATCTTCTTTTCCCTGTGGGCGGTACACATCCATGAGATGTTCTTTCTGACCGTCAGCGATATAGGGAATATCACGGCTCTCGACTACGCCATCCGGGAAAGAAAATTTTTTGTCGCGAACAGCTGCCGATTTTTCAAAGTATTCCCGCTGTTTATAAAAATTTTTCTTCATAAAATTACTCATTTGACTTCTCCTTTGGTATATTCTGAATCGTTACTTCTCGGTGGTCTACAGAAGTTGAAAATACAATCAATGTTTTGGTGCGTCCATATTTTTGCAATTCACCAATAAAAGTATCCAAATCGGTTGTGCTGTGAAAAAGAACTTCTAAAAGCATCGAGTAATCGCCGGTTACGCAATTGCATTCAATCACATTAAGACAGGAACGGATATAAGGATAAAATTCCGCTTTCTGATTTGGCTCAACCTCAAGGTTAATAAAAGCCCGGATGTGAAAGCCGAGAAGTTCGGGATTTAATGTGGCGTGATAACCGGTAATATAACCTTCTTTTTCAAGCCGCTCCACTCTCGCCGAGGCAGCAGGAGAAGAGAGAAAAACCTCGTTCGCTAAATCCTTTACACTCATTCGCCCGTTTTTACTGAGTAAATTCAAAATTTCACAGTCCACATGGTCAAGTTCGTTCTTTTTCATTGTGCTACTCCAATCTGAATTGTTATGAACTCAGCATACTCCTTTTACAAGAGCGAGTCAAGAACACACTTAATTTTATTTTGTGAAAATACAAAATGGTTTGTTTGATTAAGTGCAAATGGTTAATTTTATTAAATAAATTTGAAAATTCTGAAAACCTTGACTTTCAAAAAAATGAGGAATAAGGTATTAGACGTAAAGCCGATGCGCATCCGGCAGGGAGCAGGAAATGGGAAGTTGCGAAAGCAGAAAGAGAGGCTATTATGGCACACAGTTATGACCCATATGAAAATGTAAGAAATGTGATGAGTGATGCAGCAAAAATGGCAGGGATTGATAGTCCTTATATGGAAATTATCAAATGTCCACAGCGTGAGACAAAAGTTTATCTGCCGGTTGAAATGGATGATGGTTCGGTTCATGTGTTTGAAGGATATCGTGTTCAGCATTCGAATATCCGCGGACCATTCAAAGGTGGTATTCGATATCATCAGGATATTACATTAAATGAGGTTCGCGCACTGGCTACGTGGATGTCATTAAAATGTGCGATTGCGAATATTCCATACGGCGGTGCAAAGGGCGGCATCAAAGTTGACCCACATAAATTATCCAAGCGTGAACTGCGGGCACTTACAAGACGTTACACTTTTGCGATTGCACCAATTATCGGTGCAGATTCGGATATTCCGGCACCGGATGTAAATACAAATGCTCAGACGATGGCTTGGGTTTTGGATACTTACAGTCAGCTACAGGGAAAGCCGTGTCCGGGCGTTGTTACCGGAAAACCAATTGAACTTGGTGGTTCCCGTGGAAGAAATTCGGCAACCGGACGTGGTGTTGTGATAAGTACCAAACTGCTTCTAGCCAAAGAGGGAAAGAAACTCGATGACATAAAAGTAGTGATTCAGGGTATGGGAAATGTGGGAAGTAATGCCGCAAAAATTTTCCAGCACAGGGGAAGCAAAGTTGTGGCAATCAGTGATGTGTCCGGCGGTTTATACAAAGAGGATGGTTTGGATGTTGATACGATTGCTGAGTATCTGGAAACGTCTGGGGCTCTTTTGAAAGATTACGACGCAGAAGGAATTACTCATATTTCCAATTCGGAAGTATTGACAACACCGTGTGACGTGTTAGTTCCGGCAGCTTTAGAAAATCAGATTACCGAAGAGAATGCGGATAAATTGCAGTGTTCTTATATTGTAGAGGCGGCCAATGGTCCAACGTCCAAAGAGGCAGATGCCATTTTGGAAAAGCGTGGCATACCGGTAATACCCGATATTTTCGCAAATGGCGGCGGTGTCATTGTTTCCTATTTTGAGTGGGTACAGAACATTCAGGAACTTACCTGGGAGCGTGACCGCGTCAATGAAATGCTAGAAAATCTGATGTCCAAATCATTTGCTGAGATTACAGAAGCAAAAGAGAAGTATGACTGCACCTATCGTATGGCAGCTTATGTGGTGGCATTGAAAAAATTAATTTATGCGGAAGAAATTAAGGGTATTTTCCCGTGATAAAATAAAACAATTTGTTAGAGACTAAATAACATATCTTGTTATAGTCTCTAACAAATTGTTTTTTTCATGATACATTCCTCCAATCAATAATATCATTTTATCATGTTTTCATATATATAACGAGTGAAAAGGATAGAATGTTGCAAATTTTTACAAAGGACGGTTGCCGCACAGGTAGTCAGCGTAATTCTTTCCTATATGCTGATAAGGAAAAGAAACTTCCGTTTATTCTTAAGAAGAAAGATATTCGAATCAACCGGAATATGACGGCAAAAGAATTAAAGATTGGAACACCGGTGGCGTTGCAGAAAAAGTATGTGTTTTGATTTTTTGGGGCTCCAGTAATTTAGCAGAAACGCTTTGTGACTCGTGGGTTTTGAGTACGTCGGTATGCGGCGCTAGTAGTTTCAGCGCCCATACCGTTACGCACTCAATTAGCGAGAGCGCCCACGAGACGCAAAGCGTTTCTGCTAAATTACGGAGCCCCAAAAAATCAAAAGTTGACAACCTCCCACTTTAATGATATTCTGTTATCAATTAATTCCCATGAGGGAGTAGCGAGCGTGTCCGACACGTAGCAAGTCAACATACTGACCGAATGGTCTGGCTTGTTTTAAATTGCGAGACTCATGTATAGCGGATTCCTATACGTGAAGTCTATCTATTTTAGAAATTCAACCGGGTATAGTGATGTCTGCTGTACCCGTTTTTTTATGCAAAAGACGGGGAATTACGGAATGGAAAACAGATGGAGGATTGTAAAATGGAATGGAGTTTGTTTTTTGTATTCAACAGTATATTGCTTGGTGTAGGACTGGCGATGGATGCATTTTCAGTTTCTTTGGCAAATGGTCTGAACGAGCCGGCGATGCACAAGAAAAAAATGTGTGTCATTGCAGGAACCTTTGGTTTTTTTCAGGCATTAATGCCGATGATCGGCTGGGTATGTGTTCATACCATTATTGAATATTTTAAAATGTTTGAGAAATTCATTCCATGGATTGCACTGATACTGCTTCTTTTTATCGGAGGGAAAATGGTGAAGGAAGGCATTCAGGATGGAGCCGAAGAAGTGGAAAAAGCGAAAGTTGGTGCACTCGCTCTTTTAATACAGGGAATTGCAACCTCGATTGACGCATTATCTGTTGGGTTTACGATTGCGGAGTACGATTTTATCATGGCGCTTACGTGCTCTCTGATTATTGCGGCCGTGACCTTTGTAATCAGCTTTACCGGTTTGATTCTCGGTAAAAAATGCGGAACGAAATTTTCCAATAAAGCAACGATTCTTGGTGGTTCAATTCTAATTGCAATCGGTATTGAAATTTTTGTTTCGGGTGTTTTTTAGATTGTATCAGACACCCGTAAGTAAATTTTCTATCACTTCTCTGGCATCCTTTGAAATGCCGATGGACTTGTTCTGGATTTCCAATGGAATTTCTGCCTGTTCAAGATTGATACAGGCATAAAATGCATCCGGCCAGGCAGCGGTCATCTGCCAGAATGGATATTTAATGATGCCGGGTGTGTTATATCCGGTGCCAAGTTCCCAAAAAAGCACTTTTAGATTTTTATGCCGGCGTAAAAAATCATCATAGCGGCTGGCGGCTGCGTGCCATCCCTTATCTTCTACGAAAGTAGAATCTGCTCTTAGATTCATTGACAGAGGAGCACCGCAGTGTGGGCAGCGGGGGATTAGATAGTCCGGAATCCGCATAGTTTTCTGTTCTATCATCATTTGGTGGATTTGAACTTCATTATCAAAAGTTTTGCTGCAGCATGGTTTGGAACACTGAAAGAGTCCATAATCGCCTTGGGTGTAAAAAAGGCGTTTTTTATCAAATCCAGCCTTTTGAAAGCAGTGGTCTACATTAGTAGTAAGGATAAAATAATCCTTATCTTTTACTAGCTTCAGTAGATTTTCATAAACCGGTCTGGGTGCATTTTGATAGCGGTTGATATAAATATAGCGGCTCCAGTATGCCCAGTGTTCATTCAAGGTCTCAAACGGATAAAAGCCGCCGGAGTACATATCAGAAAAGCCATATTTAGCAATAAAGTCTGAAAAATATCTGTTAAATCGTTCTCCGGAATAGGTGAATCCGGCAGAGGTCGAAAGACCTGCACCTGCCCCGATGATAACGGCATCTGCCTTTTCCAGTTTTTCTTTTAACCGGTTAATTTGAGCTGAGCAGTCGTTCATAGATTTCTTTGTCATTTTCTTTGAAAACATTAAATACCACCTTCTTTATTGTTGTGTCATTTTGCTTTAAAAAGTCTGTTGTAGATGCGATTGCAATTTTGGCAGCCTTTTCATTCGGAAAATGAAAAACACCCGTGGAAATGCAACAGAAAGCAACACTTTCTAAATGGTAATCTGTGGCGAGCTGCAGGCATGACGTGTAACAGTTTGCTAACAGGTCATAGTCCTTTTTAGTCAGATGTCCGTTTATAATCGGACCGACAGTGTGGAGAACATAGCGGCAGGGCAGGTTATAAGCAGGTGTTATCTTTGCCTGGCCGGTTGGTTCTTCAAACCCTTGTTTTTGCATTTTTTGAAAGCAGTCATAGCGCAGCTGCACACCGGCGTAAGTGTGAATACAGTTATCAATGCAGGTATGACCCGGAATGTAGCAGCCGGTCATCTGAGAGTTGGCGGCATTTACAATTGCATCACAACGAAGTGTTGTAATATCTCCCTGCCACACATACAAATTGTCTTTGACTGGTGTTAAATCGTAAAGGTCAGTCACTCCCTTTTCCTCAATTACTTCCTGTAGATATTCATTTTGCACCTGTATAAAATTCTCATCGATTGGCTTGGGTGCCCGGACATTCATCAGAGCACGCAAAAGCATACGCTGCTCCGCCAGACCTTTCGGAATGGGCGTATCGTGGTATTCCTGGCTTTCTTTTAGTAATGTCTGGATGAGAAAGATAAGTCGTTCTTTTTTTGTCATGCTAATACCTCTTTTTAATAGCTTGTTTTGGGCAGATTTCTTTGCATTGTCCGCAGTGCAGGCATCGATTTTGGTATCGCCGGGATAAATTCCCTTCATATAAGGATTTTTTCAAATATTTCTTGTAATTTTTCAGAGTGGATATTTTTAATTTTACCGCGGAGGGAAATTGCCCGTTTCTCTGCGGTTGCGGACAGGGCGATAAATTTCTGCTCCATAAGCTGAGTATAAAGGGATTTCCCTTTTGCCGTCAAGAAATAAACACCGGATTCATCCCAAAGCATCAAATCAATGATGCGGGTTACCGGATGACCGTCCGCGCCAATCGTTGCCATGGTGGCGGAATGAAATTCGTTTACCAACAAATTAAGATACTGCTTTTTCGTCATTGTCATTATATGTTCTCCTTTCTGGCGGCAAAATGGGTACTTCTTAAAATGTATACGGTGGATTTCCGGAGAAATCAGCAATTACACCATGCGGCTCATCTAGGTAAAATACCTCAAAAATCGGATTGTCCGCAGTCTCATACTGTCCTTTGACAATCGGATTGGCAATACACATTTCTTTTGCAGCCATGTTGTTTTCAAATACGGCTTTTCCATGCAGGCGAATCCATGCATAAGATGGGCTGGAAACAGAAATTTCAATTTCCGGATTGCTCTGCATATCCAGATAAACATCTTTTGTGTTATTTGTGCAGAACCACAGTTTTCCGTCCATTTCTCCGGCAAACATAAATGGGCGGCACTTTGCTTTTCCATCGCGTCCTACGGTAGCGAGATACTGTACCGGATTCTCTTTTAAAAATTCAATTACTTTGTTCATAATAAAACCTCCTGGAATTTTTTTTGGAAAAATATTGTGTTTTCCTGTTGATGCTATTATAATATCGCCATAGGGACCTTTCGTAAAGTAAGCACTATTTTGTGCCATAGTTACCAAAAGGAAACAATTGCGAAAAAAGGAGACTTTTGCTATGGAAAATATATCAACAGTAGAAAAACTTCCTGCCTGTCCGGTGGAAACGACACTTACTTTAATTAGTGATAAATGGAAAGTGTTAATTTTAAGAGACTTACTTCCGGGGACAAAACGGTTTGGGGAGTTAAGGAAATCAATCGGACATGTCTCACAGAAAGTGTTGACAGCACAGCTTCGACAGATGGAGCAGAACGGACTTGTGAATCGAAAAGTATATGCCGAGGTGCCGCCAAAAGTTGAATATTCATTGACGGACGTGGGATACAGTTTGAAACCGATTTTAGACGCTATGTGGACGTGGGGCGAAGAATATCAGAAGAAAATGGAGAAATAATCCCCGGCGGCTTTGAAAACCGCAGCGGGGATTATGAAGACATACACATCATGTATTGTGTGTTGTAATTAATCTAAAATCTGTCCATCTGTAGAAATTGTGACAACCTGCCATGGGATAAATTTTCCACTGTTTTGCAGTGCTGTCTTTGCCGCATGCTCAAGTCCGCCACAGCACGGTACTTCCATGCGGACAACGGTTACACTCTGGATGTCATTGTTCCGGATGATTTCGGTTAGTTTTTCTGAGTAATCGATGTCATCCAGTTTTGGACAGCCCACAACGGTGATTTTTCCTTTGATAAAATCATGATGGAAATTAGCATACGCATAGGCGGTGCAGTCCGCAGCAATCAAAAGTTTTGCACCATCAAAGTAAGGAGCCTTTGTCGGTACGAGTTTAATCTGAACCGGCCACTGTCTTAATTCGGACGTAAGAGAATTGTCTGCGGATACAGCAGGTGCTGAATTGCGGCGGTCAAACTGGCGCATTCTCTGTCCGGGACATCCACTGAATGCTGGAGATTTTTTCCCTTTTGCTTTCTTTTTCATATTTTCTTTCACAGCTTCTTCGTCGTAAGCAGCAGCTTCCCGTTCTACAAAAGTAATGGCACCGGTCGGGCAGGTTGGCAGACAGTCGCCAAGTCCGTCGCAGTAGTCGTCGCGCAGCAATTTTGCTTTTCCGTTTACCATACCGATGGCACCTTCGTGGCAGGCGTTGGCACAGGCACCGCATCCGTTACATTTATTTTCATCAATCTGAATAATTCTTCGTATCATAGTTTATCCTTCCTTTCGGGTAATTGTTGTTTCTGGTTGTATTATAGAAAACGCTGTGCTAAAATTATGTTGTTATAACAACGAAAATCATTTTTTTGAAATTGAGGAGCGAAAATGCAAAAACCACAAATACCGATTTTTATGGAAATAACGGACGCAGAATGGGATGAGATGGTTCGTCTTTTGTGTCTGCGAGAGAAAAAATTCAAAAAAAATACGATTATTTTTCATCAGTGTGACATTACAGAGGAGATGGGAATTGTCATAAAAGGAAATGTAAATATAGAAAGTGTGGATGTCTCCGGCAATGTAAGTCTGCTAGGAAATGCGGAAGCCGGGGATGTATTTGCGGAGACGTATGCGCTCTGTGGCGAAGCAATGGCGGTAGATGCGGTAGCGACGAGCGAGACGGTAATTCTGTTTCTTCCTATGAAACAGCTTATGCATGAAAAAAATGCCGGATATTTGTGGTACGGGAAAATGCAGGCGAACATAATCCGTATGCTCAGCAAGAAAAATCTGGTGTTGTCAAATCGTATTTTCTGTACAACTCCGAAAAAAATCAGGGATCGTGTATACACCTATCTTTCAATGCAGAGGGTGAGAAGCGGCTGCCCGAAATTCAAGATTCCGTTTAATAGGCAGCAGATGGCGGATTACCTGAATTTAGACAGGAGTGCGCTGTCAAAAGAACTGGGACTTATGCGGGAAGAAGGAATCCTTTCTTTCTATAAAAATGAATTTGAACTTTTGAAGGCGGAGGAATACGATGTTAAAAGATAAAGATATCAGGGAACCGCTATTTGACTTTTTGGAGGAACAGTACGGGAAAACTCGGATTATAGAGGAAAAAACGATGGGAAAATCCAGAGCGGACGTTGTGATGGTTTTGGAAGAAGAACTGGTAGGAATTGAAATCAAAAGCGATGCAGACACCTACGCAAGACTTTCACGCCAGGTTAAGGATTATGACCGTTTTTTTGATCGGAATTATGTCGTTGCCGGTTCGAAGCATGCTCATCACGTGGGGGAACATGTACCGGAGTGGTGGGGCATTATTACGGTAGAAGAAGTGGATGGAGTCTGCGACTTTTATGTGCTTCGTAAAGCTGAAAAAAATCCCAAGCAGAAAATGCTTCATAAAATAAAATTGTTGTGGCGTCCGGAACTGGCACATATTCAAAAAGTGAATCATTTGCCGGCATACAAGCAGAAAAGCAAAGATTTTGTCCGCAAAAAAATCATGGAAAAAGTACCGGAAGACCTGCTGCAAAAGCAAATTAGTGATGAGTTGTTTGAGCGGGATTACACGACGATTCAACAGCAGATTGATGAATTTAAAAAGAGGTGACAAACGATGAAAATGACGACACTTTGTTATATTGAAAAGGATGGGAAATATCTGATGCTTCATCGGACAAAAAAGGAAAAAGATATTAATAAGGACAAATGGATTGGTGTTGGAGGGCATGCCGAGGAAGGCGAAGGCCCGGAGGAATGTCTGTTAAGGGAGGTAAAGGAGGAGACAGGTCTTTTACTTACTTCTTACCGATTTCGCGGAATTGTAACTTTTGTCAGTGACCAGTGTGAGCCGGAACTGATGTGTCTTTTTAGTGCCGACAAATTCGAGGGAGAAGTAATTGAATGTGATGAGGGGGATTTGTTCTGGGTTGAAAAAGAAAAAGTACCTTCACTTCCAACTTGGGAGGGGGATGCCATATTTTTAAAATTGTTTTTAGAAGATGAGCCGCGGTTTTTTAGTCTGCGTCTTGTTTATGAAGGAGAGAAACTGGTGGAAAAGAACTTAAGATTTTACGAAGCATAAGAAAAAAAGTGGCTGCTTGATACAGCCACTTTTTATAAGCGTATGTCAATGTTTGCACCAACATTTGGATTCACTGACATTTCCATCATTTTCGCCAACGCATCTCCCTGCATTTCCTGCGAGTCTAAAGTTTTTGAAAGCATCGAGACACCGACTGACTGCATGAGATTGTTTGCAGCATTTGCCATGGAGTAACTGGCAATATCCATGCCTAAATCCATATCCATAACGATACCTCCTATCGAATAATTCTAATTAAATAATAGCAGAGATAGGAGAAAATAACAAGAAAAATTTATGAAAAAAGGATATTTTTGCAAGTTCACTCGTTTATATAGTGAAGACCAAGAGAAAGGAGGTTTTATGGTGAGGGATTGGACAAAAGATTATTTTCATGAAAAATATGAGTGCTATTGTGATATGGTATATCGAATCTGTATGCTTTATTTGAAAAATGAAAGCGATGCCAGAGACGGGTTACAAGATATTTTTCTGAAAATGTGGGAAAAACAACCGGTCTTTGAAAATGCTTCCCATGAAAAGGCATGGCTTGTAAGTACGACCAAGCATTATTGTCTGGATGTATTAAAAAGCAGCTGGCATAAAAAACGAGTGGCACTGGATATTAACCGGGAAATCATGTCGGATGAGAGAGAACAAGAGTATCCGGTGTTAGATGAGATTTTGAAACTGCCACAAAAATACCGGGAGGTTCTTTATTTATATTATTATGAAGAATATTCAGTAAAGGAAATCGGGATTATGCTCAAAAGGAAAGAGAGTACCATCCAGTCCCGGCTGGCGGCAGGAAGAAACAAACTAAAAACAAGATTGGCAGACAGAAAGGGTGTATGGTAATGAATAAACAGATAGGAAAAAATATGTTTGACGGTATGGAATTGCCGGAGCAGACGAAACAGGAAGTGTGGGGAAATTTAGAAAGTATAATTTCAAATAATACAGTAGAAAAAAGGGTACACAAAAAACGTGTTTGGGTCAGACGGCTTGGAAAAGCGGCGGCTGCATTCCTTATAATGGGAGTTCTTTTCGAAACTATTAATGGGGTAAGTCATGGCGGACTTGTTGAGGCAATTTCCGGTTTGTGGCAGACAGACGAGAGTAGTCAGAAAATTGTAACAGAAATGACCGATTATCATGTGAGGCTGGATTCTGTATATGCCCCAGAGGTACTTGAATGCACGGAGAAAAGACTTGTTTTTGCCGGAAGTTTTGGCCTTGTTATTTATGACCGGCAAAGTGAGCGTGTGGCGGCTACGATTGATTTGCAGAAAATCGAAAGTAATCATTTCAATGCCGATACATTGCAGACTAGGTTTCTGATTCAGGGAGACGAACTGGTGATTTATAATCTGCAAAATAAAAAAGTGTATGGAAAGAGCTATCACTATAATCTTTCAACGAATGGTAAAAAAGAAACGTCGTCTCTTTTGCCGGATGCTACGCAAAAAGCCGATGCATTTTTAGAGAAAGAATGGCAGAAACAAAATAAGGATAAGTATGCCGATACATTAAATTTTTATGCGGAAGGAACCTCTTTGTATAAAGATAAAGAGGGGCTTCTGAGCGAAAAAGCATTAATTTCAAAAGAAGGTAATACGATTTCATCTGCTGTGTGGTTAGTGCTTGAAAAAGACAAGACTAAGGGTGATTACCAGATGTATTTGTATCAGAAAAAAGGAAAACAAGGTGTGGAAAAAAAAGAAAAACTACGCATCCAAGCATCGGCGGAGAAAGAGAAGACGACGTCTCTTAAAAGGTATGAAGAACTTGGCGTTTCGGAGATAAAAAAGGCAATTGTTGAAACCTTTTATGATAATCCATCTTTGTATGAGGGATATGTTTATCAGGGCAGTCAGCAATATCAAAAAGTAGAATTTGGGGACTGTGATGTGGTAATTCCAATTGTCAAAATCACAGGAACAAATAGACAAAATGATACGATAAAAGTAATTGGACAATTCTACTGGTATGGATTCAGCTTGTCCGGAAAAACTTTATATGAGGCACAGTCCGGTGGTGGAGTGGCAGTCATGTTTTTAAAAAAAGACAGTGACGGATATCAGGTGAAAAAGGTCGTGCGTCCAAGAGATGGCGGTTTATTACAGAAGGATCTGGTAAAATTATATGGAAGTGATGGAAAGGCTGTTTCAGATGTTCTCGGAGATTCGCTTACGGATGAAGTAGTTAAAACATTGAGAACTTATGTAAAACAGAATCAGCTAGATATTAAGTATTACAAAGCGTTTGGGTGGGATCCGGAGAAAATTGATGAATAGGACGAAATCAACGAAAGTCTACGCTTCGTAGGTAGTGTTATTATTATCAATTTTGTATAATGAGTGCATGGAGGTAAGAAAGAATATGACACAGTGCCAGCTGGCAGACAAACTTTTAGTGAGTGACAAAACCATTTCTAAGTGGGAAACAGGGAAAGGGTATCCGGATATTACACTTTTGGAGCCGATTGCAGAGGCATTTTCCGTATCAATTACGGAATTGATTTCAGGCGACGAAATCAAAAATACCAATGTATCTGCCAATATGATGCGTTTCCTATTTTATGTGTGCCCGGTGTGCGGCAATGTAATTCACAGCATGGGTGAGGCAGCGGTTCATTGTCATGGAGTATTGCTAAAGCCTGCACAGGCAGAACAGACAGATGAAAATCATAAGATTTTTGTTGAGCGGGTGGAGGATGGATTGTTTGCCCTCGATTTGGTGAAAGGAATTGATGACACAGAAAAACGGAGGGCGTTGGAGCAGGCTGCAAAAATGTTGTTTGGGTGAAAATTGACAAATATGGCTGCGAATCATATAATTCTATATGTTATTTAGGAAAAAGTAGAGAGGAATATTATGTTAGAGCCAAAAGAAGTTAATTTATCGCCCATGCCAAAGACATGGATTTTAGATTTGGACGGCACAATCGTTGTCCATGACGGGCCGTATATCTTAGGACACGATAAGTTTTTACCGGGAGCAAAAGAATTTTTAGATGGCATTTCGGAAGATGATATGATTATATTTCTGACTGCCAGGGGTGAGTGGGAAAAGGAGCATACCCTGCGGTTTTTAAAAGAAAATCATGTGCGCTATGACCATATTATTTTTGGCGCAGGACAGGGAGAGCGTGTGCTAATCAATGATAATAAACCGGACGGACTTGTCACAGCGGTCGCAGTCAACACAACAAGAGATAAATTCTGCCAGACCAAATTTCAGACGGATTATAATTTGGGAACGAGGTATGATTGATTTTTTTAGTTTCCGTAATTCAGGAAAAAATTTTGTGTTTCGTGGACGGCTCTCGCCTTGATAAATACGCGGAAGTATTGATATGCAGATTTGTATATCGGATACTTCCGCGTATTTATATCCACTCGCCACAAAGTTTTCGCCTGAATTACTGGAATGTTAAAAAGGTTAGCGCTGATTATTAGTACGAAGCAGGTGGTTAATAAGGATATCTTATATAGCGTATTTTGCATGGTGCTATAGTTACTGTAAACTTACAAGTTTATATATTTTAGTAAAAAATAAAACAAATTAGTAAATTAGTATTGACAAATACTAATTTACTAATTATACTATAGCCATAGAGAGGAGGTGATATTGATGAACAGAGAAGTATCACACATGGTAGATCAAGATGTATATGATAAATTCTGTATGGCTTTGAAGTTATCAAATGAAGAGGAAAATGCTGTTATTGAAAAAGGTATGAGAAGTTATATTGCACGTATCTTTGACAGAGTGTCTCATGAGTATAATACAAGTGGGGTGAATAAAACCTCAATGGAGACAGAAAAGGATTATTATGGTAAGGCAATTCAAAGAATTCCAGTATGGGCTTTGAAACCTAATCAGTATAATCATAAAATAATTCGAGCGTTTTTTGAAGCAGAAGATGCTGACGGGGAGGCTCATCTTAGCACAATGGAAAAATTATGCAGCGACAAAGAACGCTCGGAGTTATATGTGCCTACTTTCAGAAACAATTATGCGCAAATGAAGATAGATGGTCCTAAAAGTCATGGGAAAGTTTTTGAAGATGATGGAGACCGTGTATGGATTTGGAAGGAGGTCGAAGAGGTCCTTAGAAGTCATAAAAATAGTTTTTTAGTTTAAGGGGGCAGCAATTATGCAGGATTCATATGAAAGGTATAGGGAATACCAAGGAAACCGTTGTGAGTATGAAATGGAGCAATTTACAGCACCAATAGTGGGAATTCTTTTTACGGCAATTATAACAAAATTTTGGTGGGTTATTATAGGAGGTATCGTTGTTTTGATAATGATAAGATTATGGAGAAAATTCCTTGGGGGCAAAGCAAAGAAAAATGTTGTAAATGAAACAATTAAAAATGAAAAAGTTAAGGAGGAATTAAAGAAAATGAAGTCAACAGAAAAAGGATATGTAAATGATAACAATCAGAGAAATAATGGCAGAACAAATAAACCGGGTACAGATAATGGACAGTGGTTTTATGAAATGCAATGCTTGAAGTGTGGGCATAAGTATTATGCTAATGGAACCGATATATGGCTTCGTAAGTGTCCTAAATGTCAGGGAGGTCGACCATAAGGTTTTCGTATTACGAAAATACTTAGAAGCAAACTATAGTAATTATTCTTTTTTGAAATCTTTAAGTACAGATAATACCAAGCTTTTATTTTGGAAGACTTGGTATTATCTTTTTTTAGGGGAAATTGCAGGCTAAATATTGTCAGAGGTGCTTTGATTAATGTTGACACCATATATGACACCATGTATAATGCAAGTAGGGAGGTATTTATAATGTCTAAATGGGATAAATTATTATTGAGGATACGCAATTTGTCAAAAGATCTTCGTTTTGATGAATTAAAAAAAGTAATGGAGAGTTATGGTTATATAATGAATGTACCGAAAGGTGGAAGCAGTCATTATACGTTTAGAAAACAGGGCTGTTAGTCAATTACGATACCTAAACACGAGCCTATAAAAAGAGTTTATGTTGAATTGGTGAAGCAGATTGTAGAAAGTGAGGAGAGGAATAGTGAAAACGCTGAATGATTACATGAAAATGAATTATCGAATGGAAATTGTTGAGGATACGGATGAAGGTGGCTTTGTTGTTTCATTTCCAGAACTTCCGGGATGCCTTACCTGTGGAGAAACAGTGGAGACGGCAATTAAAAATGCTGTTGATGCAAAGAAAGTATGGTTCGAAGCTGCGATTGAAGAAGAAATCGAAATTCACGAGCCAGATAGTTTGGAGGAGTATTCAGGGCAGTTTAAATTAAGAATGCCTCGGAGTTTGCATCGTTCGCTTGTGGAACATTCGAAACGTGAAGGGATTAGTATGAATCAATATTGTGTTTATTTACTCTCGAAAAATGATGCACTTTTTTCAAAATAAATACTTAGTTTGTGCCAAACAAAGATATTTAATCTTTTAAGATTCCAGTAATTTAGTCAATCCATTTTGTATTGAGCGAGTACAAACGCGTGGGTATGAGATATGCGTTTTTTGCATATCCGTACCCCTACGCAGTTTGTTAAGCGGGAGCGCTCATGAAATGCAAATTGGATTGGCTAAATTACGGAAATTAAAAACTTAAAAAACATTGCTTGCAAACACCTAAAATATATAGTACAATAAACCCCTAAAACCTATGTGAATTTTTCTAAACAGTTTTGTTTATTTTTCGTCACATCATCTGCCGATGGTGTGATTTTTTGTTGCAAAGGAAAGGACGCTTGCGAAGAAAGGAGTTCCCCATGGAACAAACATTTATGAAAGAAAAGAAAATATTATCGTTAGTATTGTCGATGTCGCTGCCAATGATGTTGTCCATGCTTGTAAATTCTCTATACAACATTGTTGACAGTTATTTCGTGGCACAGATTAGTGAGCAGGCGATGACGGCATTATCTTTAGTATATCCACTCCAATTACTGGAAACGGCAATAGCGGTTGGCTTCGGGGTAGGAATGAATGCGGCTGCTGCGTATTATCTGGGGGCGAAGGAGCAACAGAGGGCGGATGATATTGTGACATCAGGGCTTATCCTCAGCCTTTTGCATGGCGTGATTTTGATGGCTGCGGCGCTTCTTTTTGCACCGGCATTTGTTTCGCTGTTTACAGAAAATGAAAAGATTCTTGCGGATGGTGTGAAATATTCAAATCTTGTATTTATTTTTGCAGTTCCAAATGTTATTGCGATAACGTTTGAGAAAATTTTTCAGGCAGAGGGACGGATGAAGGTTTCGATGTTTAGTATGCTGTGTGGGTGTGTTGCCAATATCATACTTGACCCGCTGTTGATTTTTGGTATTGGAATATTCCCGAAAATGGGGATTGAGGGAGCTGCAATTGCAACCGGTATTGGACAAGTAATACCACTTATTGTGTACTTGTTTGTTTTTATCAAGCACCCGGTATCACTGCATTTTCACTGGCATGAAAAAGTCTTCCAAAAACGGTTGATGGGGCAGATGTATGGAGTAGGAATTCCGGCGACATTAAACCTTGCCCTTCCTTCCTTTATGATTACAGCACTTAATGGAATTCTTGCTGTGTATTCTGCATCGTATGTGCTGGTGCTTGGCATTTATTATAAACTGCAGACATTTATTTATCTCTCGGCAAATGGTATTGTGCAGGGAATCCGACCAATTATCAGTTATAATTATGGCGCGGGAGAGAGAGGGCGTGTCAAAAGAATTTTTATTACTGCATTAATTATGATTGCTTCCATTATGTTTGCTGGTATGTTGATATGTTTGGGATTTGCAGGAAATCTGATAGGACTGTTTACAAAAAATTCGCTTACGATTTTGGATGGCGCACAGGCGGTACGCATTATCTGTATGGGCTTTGTGATATCGGCAGTTTCGGTTACGATAAGTGGTATGTTAGAGGCATTGGGGAGAGGTGTGGAATCTTTGATTCTTTCGCTGCTTCGTTATGTTGTCGTAATTATACCGGCGGCATTTGTGCTTGGAAAACTATTTGGCGGTGCAGCAGTCTGGCACTGCTTTTGGATTGCGGAGACGATTGCATCGCTTACAGCGGTTTTCTTAATTTACAGGCGAAGCCCTTTTACTCAAACATGTAGGTAAAATAAGCTTCCTTAAATGTGAGGAACCGGTTGCGTGAGATCGGCAGTGTGGTACCATCTGTCATAGTCACGCTATTTTTGGTAAACTGATTTACGAAATTTAAGTTAATAATGTAACTGCGGTGACAGCGAAAAAATCCCTGTTCCAAAGTAAAAATTTCTTCGCACCGGGAAAATAGTTCGCGGATTTCGATACTTGTACCATTATGAGGAAAAACGAGAACGGATTTGTTTTGAGCTTCTAAATAGTTTGTATCTTCCAGTGTGATTTTGCAAAATCCGTCCGAAGTGCGGGCAACAAAGATTTCTTTCTGATTCTTTATCAGTGCTATAAAATCATCCATAATAGACCAAAGCTGATTGGGAGAAACCGGCTTTAGCAGATATTGAAGGGCTTTGACCTCATAAGAGTCAAACGCAAATTCTTTGGATGAGGTCAGAAAAATAATGGGAACGTTTTGATTCTGCCTGCGTAATTCTTTTGCCGTATCAATACCGTTTAGAAGCGGCATAAGGACGTCAAGAAAAATCAGGTCAAAGCATTCACTTTTTTGCGCAAGAATCAAAGCATCTCCATTTTCATAGCAGTGGACAGAAAGTGAAATCGACTGGTGAATTGCCCATTGCTGTAAAAGAGATTTTGTTACTTCGCTTACTGCCACCTCATCATCACAAATTGCTATTTTCATATGCACCTCGATAGAATGATTTTTAATACAAAACAATGTTCCTCAACAGAAAAATGACATTGTCCATTTAACTGTTGTACATAGTATACAATACTTTTGGTTCCAATACCATGACCTTTTTTATCCGAAATTGGAATCCCGTCAATAAATTTTGGCATTGTTTCAATAGGATTTTTTATTTCCAACAGCAAAAGATTTTCCTTTTGCATAATCTGTAAGGAGACCCATTTTTCGCCTGATGTATGTTCCAGAGCATGCAGTGCATTTTCCAGTGCATTTGATAAAATCGTACAGAGGGAGAGGTCCGGACACGGCAGGTCCTTTTGCACACAAATTTCTGGCAGGAAATTGATGTTTCGCTCAAGAAAACGTGTTTTATAAATGGAAATTACCGAATTTAAAGTCTCATTTTTGCAGTATCTTGTGACAATTGTGTCATCATAAGCGGTGCCAATCTCCTGAATGTAGGAAATGGCTTTTTCCGGATGATTCTGGTTTAGCATGGAGAGAATAAGATTTAGGTGGTGGCGCATATCGTGCCGCAAAATGGCAAGCGTCTGTTCGCTGTTACGGACCTGATCAATTTCTTTTTGCAGCGATATTAGCTGCATTTCCATTCGGTCGCTGTACTGGCGGATTTCCGATTTTTTCTCGGATTCCTTAAAGTATACAAGCAGAAAAATGAGATAGCCGATACTAAAAGCAAATCCCATAAATTCAACAACGACTTTATTTCCGGAGTACAAAAGATTGGAAAATTTCGTTGAGGCATAATCAAAAATATAATAAATAAATGGAAGAAAGCCGATGATAACAAGCTCCTTATTTTCCTTTGAAAAAATAGTTTGTGTTGTCCGGCGGACAAATTTGAACAGGAAAAAGAATGTGATAAATGTTATAGCAATTCGTGTGCTATAGTACCAGACCGGATTCTTAGTAAGCGTAAGTGCAAAAAGTCCGATCCAGTTGCTGAACTGACAGCACAGATAGGCGGAAAAAACAGAAATACAACAGGATAAAAGTGAATAACGGTAACACAAAAACAAAAATAAAATGAGTGGAAGGTGTACCAAAACAGGGTAAAGCTGATTGGCAAACGCCGTGCCTGTAAAGAGGTTGATGCTCCAGTAGAAAAAAACATCCACCAATGCAAACAAAAGCAGTTTTCCGAAATTTTTCATGATTGGTTTTACACCAAGAAAAAACGCAGAAATGAAAATTCCGAAAAGCAGTGTTGTTAAATTGTGTATGCCGGTAAGTAGTTGTAAAATCATCTGTGGTATTCCTTTCGCTGCCGATTATCTGCCCCTATTATACGACATTAACTTTCACATGGCAATCCCGATTTACTATTCGCGCTGTATAATTACCATTCACGCAAATCGCCGGATAGCGAAAAATTATATGATAAAATAGAGAGCGAGAAAGGAGTGAGTGCGATGGGGAAAAACAGAAAATATATCGCAAAAATTTTTCACAGTTTGTTTGGCGTGGTATTTGTTTTCGCAGGCGTACTTTTATTTGGTACTTCGACAAAAGCAGCCGGAGATGTCACGCGTTATCGAACCGCATATCTGCAAAACTGCTGTCCGGGCATTCAGGTCGTTGCCCATGCGTATTTAGTAGGAAACGATAATGTGGCAAATTACTGGAAAACCATTGCCGTTGATAAGGTGCCTGTAAACACGAAAATTCAGGGGAAGACGATTGACCCGCAATATTTTCCGCAGGATAATATTGAGAATCTGAAACAGTTGTATTCATCCGTTCAGGGGTATCAGAATTTCACGTGGATTTCCGGTGCATATCTGGAAAATGAAGGCAGCAAGCTTCAAGTTGTCGCCTATGATAAAAATTACATTATTTACTGGAGCAATGGCTACCGCAGTTTCACGGAAAGTCCGGTTATGTGTAAACAGTATCTGCTTATGGCATCACATCCGCCGGGCTTTTACAGGCTGCCAAGGAGTGTGGTATGGCTGGATTGTGGACGAACAGAAAATGTAGTTCCGACAGGGGAGACGATTAAGAAAGAGGGAACCGGAAGAGTTACTTCGTCATTTATTGGAATCAGTCCGATTCCGGGAACAGCAGATTCCGGTGACGTTTACAAAGTAAAGGTAAATACCGAGTTAAATGTTGTTTCTACGGTGAAACTTCCATCCCGCACATCGGACACAACGGATACATATTACAAAATTTCTTTTAACGGAAAGAATGACGTAAATTATATGACGAGAAATCGTCCGGGATATTACTATGTAAAGAGTAAGTATATCAATCTTTACCGGGCAGACATGAAAACGCCGAGTAATCTGGTGGACTATCAAGTGAATTATCCGGTTACTTATGCGAATCAGAAAAGGGATATTAATGTGCAGGCAGCAGCTAATTCATCCAGTGAAGTTTTGGGATATCTGCAAAATGAGGCACAGGTTCAGGTGTATGAAAAAGAGAGCAACGCCAGCTGGGCAGCCATTTATTTTAACAGTCAGAAAGCTTATGTGCCTGCAAAATACTTGAAAAAAGTGGTAAAACCGGTAGTTCAGAAGCCGAAAAATGTGCCAAAGAATTTCCGTATTAAAACCATCAAAAACAATCAGTACGTTTTGAAGTGGGATAAACCGTCCGGCTGTAAGGATTATCAGATTATATACTGTAAAAATTCCTTTGGCAGTCTGACTTCAAAGAAAAATGTTCTTTATAAAAATAATCATTATAAGAAGAACACGATAACGGTGAAAAAGTCATATTTGAAAAAACGTACCTGCATTTACATTGCACTGGCGGCAAATTATGAAAATGGAACTTCGCAAAAAATCTGGCTGGATGTGTATGTGCCGGGGAAACCGAGAGCCTTAAAGAAAAAGCATTTGCAAATTTCTTCAAAAAAAATTAAAATAAAGCAGTACCCGGATTATGTAATGAAAATCCAGTACTCAACCAAGAAATCATTTAAAAAGGCGAAGACGGTCTCGAATAAGGGTAGACTGGTACGTGCGATTAAGAAATTGAAACGAAATACAACATACTATATCCGCTATTGCTCGAATACGGTAGTTGACACGGATGCCGGTCAGAAAAGTGTGTATGGACAATGGTCTAAGACTTTAAAAGTGAGAACAAAAGGGTAATGACACAGAGGAGATTTAATACATTATGAAGACAAGAGAAGAAGCACTAACCTATGGGTTATCCTTCCCGGACACATATCAGGACGCACCATTTCGAGATGCCAACTGGCAGCTTGTAAGAGTGAAAAAAAGTAAAAAAGTTTTTTTGTGGACTTATGAAAGGGAAGGACTTCTCTGTCTGAATGTAAAGGTAACGCCGGAGAGCAGAGATTTCTGGCGTGGTATCTATGATTCCGTAGTACCGGGATGGCATCAGAACAAGGAACACTGGAATACGATTGTTTTGGATGGAACCATCCCGGATGCGGATGTTCGAAAAATGATTTATGAGAGTTATGAACTTGTCACGGATAATCCGACAAAACGGATTTATGAAGCAGTGAAAAAGATTCCGAAAGGGCATGTGGCAACTTACGGACAGGTTGCTGCCATGGCAGGAAATGAAAAAATGGCGCGTGCGGTTGGAAATGCGCTTCATAAAAATCCGGACCCGGATAATATCCCTTGTTTCCGTGTGGTGAACAGTAAGGGAGAACTTTCAGGGGCTTTTGCTTTTGGCGGTGCCAATGTGCAGGCAGAACGGCTGATGGCAGACGGTGTTGAAGTGGCAGATGGAAAAGTAGATTTGACCCGTTATGGAATCAAGTAAAATTCCGATATATAAAACAGAGTCATGGATGATAATATGAGATAAAAGGATTTATCGATGACAAAGTGAGGAATTTACATGAAAACAACTGGGGAAAGTTTCCCAATGACGAGTGGGAGCGTACAGGGCGTACAGGAGAGAGAACAGGATATATGGAAAAAAGTGTGCGAACAATTGACGGACATAACTTCTGGTATGTCAGAGGAAGAAAAACAAGACTATGAGAAAAAGATTCGGGCAAAATTGCAACGAGGTGCGAACTTATCTGTAGAGGAGTTAAATTATCTGAGAATTCACAATCCCGAATTATATCGAAGTGCAATGCGTGTAAAAACAGCAAAACAACAACTGAAAGAGCAGTTAAGACACTGTAAATCGAAGCAGGAAGCAAATACTCTCATTGTCCGGGCAATTTCCAGAATCAGTGACAAAGACCCTGACAAAACATATCTGACAGCGGGATTGCGGAAAGTCGCAGAAGAATTCAAGAAAAGCTTCCGGTACGCCAGACTGCCGGAAACCAACGACCAGAAAAAAGATAAAAAAGCACATGGTAAGAAAAAACAGGATAAGAATTCATCCGATATGTTTGGCTCCTTATTACAAATGCTGACACCGGAGCCTTTGTTGAGCGAAAGCCTTCAAAACTTCATTGGGGTAAACTAATTTTGTGTCAAATTTTAATACTAGTTTGTTAGAAATTTCAGTAATATAAAAGAAAAACCTTGTGACTCGTGGGCGCTTTCGCTCGTTAAGTGCGTAGCGGTATGGGCACTGAAAATACCAGTGCCACATACCGACGCACTTAAAACCCACGAGTCACAAGGTTTTTCTTTTATATTACTGGAACTACGAAGAAATTAGCATCAAACACTTGACACAAAATTAACTCCCTTTCACCTTGCCTCGTCCCCAGTTTTAGTGGTATAATCTGCTTATAAAAATAATTGATAAAAAATATCAAAAGGGGGCTTTTATAATGGAAAAACAGATATTTACAAACGAGGTTATTTTATCTTGGCTTCAATATTATGCAAAGAATACAACAATTGATTTGGAACATGTGAAAATTATTGATATTACAAAGAAAAACAAGAATGTAATTCCTACAGTTGAATCCCACAAAACGACAATGGTATTTACCAATGCAGGAATTGACGATATTTTTTACCGCTTGTGGAATGCAGGTCTCGGTGAGTGTGAGGTTTGGTACAATGACGGTTCAGAACCGGACGGACCGATTTTGAACAGTCAGGTAAAGGATATGATTAACCGTGGAATCAATGCTTCTGCCGGAATGCTGATTGTCAATCCAAATGCGAGAAACACGGCAAAAATCGGCATTGGCAATGAATTTTTCAAAAAGGGCTCTATTCAGTATGTAGGAAGTGAGATTCGTGCTGTTATTTTAAATAAAATGATGGTGGATACGCAGGACGATGTCTGTGTTATCGGTGGAGAGAGTATTGCCATTGAGACTGCTCTTTTGGCTCCGGAAGGAACGGTTATTGCTGTTGAATATAGTGCTACAGACCGTGATACAATGGAGGAAAATGTAGACCATTTTGGGTTGCAGAATGTAAAAATTATTGACCACGTGGATGAAGAAACAATGCGTGACTGTCCGGTTCCTTCGACGGTATTCATGGTAGCCAGCGCAAGTATGAATCAGGAACTTGAGTATTTTGTTAAGAAGAATCCAAATGTTCATGTTGTCATTTATACGTTGGATTTTCAGGTGGCAGCAGGAGCTGGTGAGATGCTTTCGAAATTGGGAATTCAGGATGTGGAGACAATTCAGATTGCGGTTTCCAGATTGTCTGCAAATCATTCCTTTAAACAGCAGCCGGCTCCTTGGATAATTACGGGTAGAGGAGAATAAGTTCTATGATATTACAAGAAGGAAAAAAGAAAAACAGCTACATTATTGAGGGGCTTTTCCTTCCGCTTCAAACGGAGAAAAGATTGGAAGCACTTGGCATGACGAAGGGAACTCCGGTGGAAGTTTTAAACCGGAAGCGAAGTGGAACGATGATTGTGCGTGTGCGAGGAACGCGTTTTGCATTAGGCAGGGGGATAACCGGGAAAATTGAAGTCGCGGAGGATAAAAAACAATGAGTGAAAATTTGGTAGTAGGTTTTATTGGCAATCCAAATTGTGGAAAAACAACGTTGTTTAACGCTTTTACCGGTGCCAATTTAAAGGTGGCAAACTGGCCTGGTGTAACGGTTGAGAAAGTAGAGGGTGCGCTAAAATACCATAATAATACATATCGGCTTGTAGATTTGCCGGGAACATACAGTCTTACTTCTTATACGATGGAGGAACAAGTGAGCAGACAGTATATTCTAAGTGATGAGGTTGACGTTATTGTGGATGTGGCAGATGCATCTTCACTGGAACGAAATTTGTATTTGACGCTGCAGCTTTTAGAGCTTGGAAAGCCGGTTGTGTTAGCGTTAAATATGATGGATATTGTGGAAAAGCGTGGAATGGAAATTGATTTGCATCGTCTGCCGGAGATGCTTGGAATCCCGGTTATTCCTGTGTCTGCCAGAAAACGTACCGGGCTTGAAATTTTGATGCATGCTGTGTCGCATCACAAGGATGCGGTTATGCCGGATAAACTCGTTCATCATCATACAATGCCATCACATCACAAACATGACCATCATGCCGATCATGCCATGGTATATAGTGATGAAATTGAAGATAAGATCGATAGTATTTCGGATGCTTTGCAGAAACGGTATCCTGAAATAATTCATGTACGATGGTGTGCAATTAAACTCTTAGAAGGAGATAAAGAAATTTCTGAAAAATATCCGGTTGATTTGCCACAAGTGCTTGACCGCAGTTATGAATCAGAAATTATTAACCAGAAATATGAATTCATTGAAGAAATTGTTCAGGAAGTGTTGGTAAACAAAGAGGAGAAGGCGCAGTCAACGGATAAAGCTGACCGTATTTTGACTCATCCGATTTTCGGAATTCCGATTTTTTTAGGGATTATGGCACTTGTATTTCTGCTGACCTTTACGGTGGGAGATTTTATATCCGGGTACTTTGAATTGGCAGTAGAATGGTTAAGTGGATTTATTTCAAACGCATTGGCAGCATGGCAGGTTAATCCGGCGGTTACATCGCTTTTGGTAGATGGAATTATAGCTGGTGTAGGTGGTATATTGACATTTTTGCCCAATATTTTTATTTTGTTTTTGGCACTTGCTTTTTTGGAAGATAGTGGATACATGGCAAGAGTGGCTTATGTTATGGACGGCATTATGGGGCGGATTGGGTTATCCGGCCGTGCCTTTATTCCGATGATTCTCGGATTTGGGTGTTCGGTGCCGGCAGTCATGGCGTCAAGGGCATTAGAAGATAACAAGGATCGTATGAAAACAATGTTAGTCACGCCTTTTATGTCATGCAGCGCAAGGCTTCCAATTTACATTTTGTTTTCGCAGATGTTTTTTGGGAAAAATGCAATGATAGCAGCTTACTCAATGTATGTCATTGGGTTAGTTGTTGCTGTTTTTGTTGCTTTTATTCTTCATATTGTAGATAAAAAAGAAGCAAATGGAATGCTTATTATTGAATTGCCGGAGTATAAAGCACCAAGTGCCCGTACGATTTGGATTTATGTTTGGGAGAAAGTAAAAGATTATTTGACGAAGGCCGGAACCGTAATTTTCCTTGCTTCTATTGCTATGTGGCTTCTTTTAAATTTTGGAATACATGGTTACACAAATGAGATGTCGGAAAGTTTTGGAGCAGCAATCGGACATTTTATCGTGCCTGTGTTAAAACCGATTGGTCTTGGTTACTGGCAGATAGCCGTGGCCTTGATTGCCGGAATATCGGCAAAGGAAGTTGTTGTATCAAGTTGCGCTGTTTTGTTTGGAATAGCAAATGTAAATTCGGTAGCCGGTATGGGGGCGCTGCATCAGGCACTTGGTGCAGCCGGATTTGGTATGGTAAATGCCTATTGTCTTATGATTTTTTGCCTGCTGTATATTCCTTGTTTTGCTACGCTGGCAACGATTCGTAAGGAAAGCGGAAGTATTAAATTTATGTTTTTAGCAGCTGGATTTCAGCTGGTTATGGCATGGCTTGCATCATTTGTGGTATTTCAGATTTTTTAGTACATTTTTAGATAAAGTTTCCTTTACACTTGGTAGTAAACGTCGTATAATTTGAGTGTAAAATATAGCGTTTTCCTTATAAGGAAAATTTATATGCTATCAAGGAGGATTTATATGCAGAAGAAGCAGGCAAAAGTTTTTGCAGGATTGTTAAGTATGTCCTTAGCTGTTTCCCTTATGACACCGCTGCAAGGTGTTTCCGGTCAAGCAGCAAGAAGAAAAATTGCACTGTCCAAAAAGAGTGTTACGATGACAGTGGGACAGAAGAAGACAATTCGTATCAAAAACGCAAAAGGAAAGCGTATCAAATGGAGTATTAAGAAAAAAAGCATTGCAAGTTACAAAAAGAGCGGTAAGTATGCTGTAAAACTGACCGCAAAGAAAAAGGGAACAACGACCCTTACCTGCAAGGTGAAAAATGGCAAGTGGAAGAGTTACAGGTGTAAAGTTAAAGTCAAAAAGGCTACACTTGTCCGTACGCCGGTGGCAACAAATGATGTCGTAAAAACAACGGAAAAACCGAGTTCTACTGCGGTAGTTACGATGCCTTCTGTTCCTACACAAACTCCGACGGATGGACAGGATAAACCGCAGGAGCCAGAAAAAACACCAACGGTAAAACCGACAGCAACACCAACGGCAAAGCCAACGGCGACCCCGACGGTAACACCAACGGCAAAGCCAACGGCGACCCCGACGGTAACACCAACGGTAAAACCGACAGCAACACCAACGGCAACACCAACAGCAACACCGGCAGGTGAATTTGCAGAAAAAACGTATTTGTCTACCGGTTTTGAAGACGGAACGGATGGATTTACCGGACGTGGAGCAGCAAAAGTAGCAGTGGCTTCCGGCGGAAGAAGTGGAAATTGTCTTTCTGTAACCGGACGTACGAGCACATGGAACGGAGCTGAATTGAATGTAACGGATTCGATTGTGAAGGGTGCAACGTATTCGATTTCGGTATGGGTAAAGCAGACAACGGGCTCTGACCAAAAAGTCAAGTTATCAGCGAATCTGACGGTTTCCGGTCAAAGTAGTTATCCGGCAATCAAGGATGAAACAACATTGAAATCCGGTGTTTGGACTAAAATTGAGGGTACTTATGAGGTTCCGGAGTCATTTTCTAAATTAACATTTTATGTCGAGGGACCATCCGGTAATTTTGATTTTCTTGTGGATGATCTTACCATTACACAGACAACAGCGGGAAAAGAACCATTTAATCCGGAAGGACTTACGAGTATCAAGGATACTTACAGTGGGATTTTTGAACGTGTAGGAAATGTATTAAGCTATAATACATCATGGAATAATGGTTATCAGATGCAGAGCGATGATACGATGAAGTTTGTGAAACATCATTTTAACAGTTACACATTGGAAAATGAGTTAAAACCGGAGCAGGTTTTATCGAATTGGAGTGGTACGATTTCTGTGAGCGAAGCGAAAAAACTTGGTTATGTGATTCCGGATGGTTACACCGAATCGACGGTTGGCAAGTTGAATTTTGACAGTGTGGACAAAATTCTTGAGATTGCCAATCAGTATGGACTTCAGATGCGTGGACATGTGATGCAGTGGCATCAGCAGACATCACCGCGTTTCTTTCACGAAGGATATGATGCGAATAATGATATTGTGACCAAAGCAGTGATGGATAAGCGAATTGAGTTTTATATTCGTACCGTGATGAAACATGTGATGGACAAGGAGAAGAGTTTGACCGGAAAAGCAGGTTCTCTTGTTTATTGCTGGGATATCACGAATGAGTACACACACCGCACCAATCAGCCATCCGATACAACATGGGTTGATGTTTATGGTGACATGGGCTTGAAACCAACCTATGTGAAAAAGGCTTACGAAGTAGCTTATGATGAGTTGAAACAGTACGGTCTGCAGAAAGATATTACGTTGTTCTATAATGATTATAATGAATATGATGTTGCGGATGAAATTGTAGAACTCATCAATTACATTAATGAAGGAGAAGAAGCAAAAATTTGCGGTGGAATCGGTATGCAGAGCCATATTACTGTGAATTATCCGTCTCTTGAAAAATATGGAACAGCAGTGGATAAGTTTTTGGCAACCGGACTTCAGGTTCAGGTTACAGAATTGGATATCGGAATCGAAGATGGACAGACAGAAGAGGATCTGGCAAATCATTATTCCGATATTATGAAACTGCTTATTTCCAAACAGAAAAACCGTGATAAAACGGTAAATGCCCGCGGAATCACAGGTGTTACGGTATGGGGACTCTATGATGCGATTTCATGGAGAAAACCTACTTCATGTCTGTTATTTGGAGAAAGTTTAGAAGATCCAAAACCAGCTTTTTATTCTTTCTTAGAGGCTGCGACAAAATAATAGCAATTACGACAGTTTTATAACCGCTTTGACAGTGATTATGGAAAGTGCAGTTTGAATATGATAGAATAAATCCAATTTATGAAATTGCGAAAGGAGATTTATACATATGAAATATTCAATTGAAGGAGCACCGTTGCCGGTAGTTATTTGTGATTTGGAGGCAGGCGAGTCCATGATTACGGAAAAAGGAGCTATGTCTTGGATGACGCCAAACATGAAGATGGAGACATCCGGCGGCGGAATGGGAAAAATGATTGGTCGTATGTTCAGCGGGGAAAATATGTTCCAGAATCGTTATACAGCAGAAGGCGGAGCCGGACAGATTGCTTATGCTTCCAGTTTTCCGGGGTCGATTTTGGCATTTGAAATTGGAAATGGAAATGAGATAATTGCACAGAAGAGCGCATTTCTTGCTTCTACGGATGGAGTGACATTATCGGTTGCATTCCAGAAAAAATTAGGTGGCGGTCTGTTTGGTGGCGAAGGTTTTATTATGCAGAGACTTTCCGGCAATGGTACGGCTTTTGTAGAAATTGATGGTTATGTAAAGGAATATGAGTTGGCAGCAGGGCAGCAGATGATTATTGATACCGGCTACTTAGCTGCGATGGATGCAACCTGTACGATGGATATTACAACCGTTAAGGGACTGAAAAATAAAGTGCTTGGTGGAGAAGGATTCTTTAACACCGTAGTGACCGGTCCCGGTAAGATTTATCTGCAGTCGATGCCGATTAACCAGATGGCAGGTGTTCTGCAACCATTTTTATCAACAAACAAATAATCCTTTTACAAAGGAAGAATCTCTTGCTATAATGGACATGAAAATGTGATAAAGGAGATGATTCCGGATGTTAAAGACGGTATTAAAGATTGACGGTATGATGTGTGGCATGTGCGAATCTCACATGAATGATTTGATTCGCAAGCATTGTAAGGTGAAGAAAGTTTCTTCCTCTGCAAAAAAAGGAGAAACTGTTGTAATCAGCGAGGAAGCGTTAGATATTCCTATGCTGGAAAAGGAAATTAAAGAAATTGGTTATGAATTAGTTTCCCATACAAGTGAGCCTTATGAGAAAAAAGGATTGTTCCGTCGATAAGAATTACTCGATTTTGTCTCCGATTACGGTATGCAGTGTGTGTTCCGTAATCGGAGTTTTTTTATTGGTAAAAGACCGGTAATCTGAAGGAGAAAATCCGGTTTGTCGTTTAAAAAGTTTGGAAAAAATAAAAGTCGTCTGTCCGATATATGAGGGTCTCAAAATCCTAAACAACAAAAATTAAAATCCTGCACCCATTTTCCCATCCAAATCGTGTATTATATAGAAAGTAATTATTTTCTACCATGCATGCAAAAGAAATTGTAGTAAAGGAGTATCAGGCAATGATAAATAAATATGCCGGGATAGAGTATGAGGACGTCGTGCGGCAGTATGCAGATGACATAACCAGACTATGTGTTGTCTGGACGCAGAATGAGGAAGCGGCAAAGGACTGCTTTCAAAATACGTTTCTGAAACTCTACCAGACCGAACAAACCTTTCGAGAGGAAGAACATATAAAAGCGTGGCTATATACAGTTGCGCGAAATGAATGCAGAGATTACCACAGGCAGTTCTGGAATCGAAATGTGGATATTGGATATGTGCCACAGGAGAACCAAAAGGCTGGCTCTTTGCAAATAGAAGATGAAGAAACAGAGCAGCTTGTTGTGGCTCTGCGAAAATTACCTTTTCGATACCGTGAAGTAATTGTGCTTTATTATTATGAAGAATATGGCACGGGTGAAATTGCAAAAATGCTGCATACAAGTGTGAATACGGTGAAATCAAGACTTCGCAGAGGCAGAGAAAAACTCGCTGCTATCATGAAAAATTAACAGGGATTAAACAGGAGGCATAATGATGGATATTAAAAAAATAGATAAGATTAAAGCCCCAGAAGACTGGGTGGAAGAGGCACTGAATCCGGAAAAGATACAGGGTATTTCCCATAGGAGAAATTCAATGAAAAAACTTCGGACAGCGGCTGCGGCGGTAGTGATTTTCCTTTTGTGCGGAACTTTTGTAACTGTGGCGGCAACGAAATCCAATGTGTTTCAATCGTTTTTGGAAAATATGTTTGGCAAGGAAAATGTCACCGAGGTGGAGTTAAATCCAGAACCAACGAAACAGGTGGCAGACGTTAAGGCGGAAAAAGATGGCACGATACAATTACAGGAAAACATGATGGTGGTCGGAGAGAAAGAAAGTTTTATCAGTGAATATCATTTTGAGGGAGATGAGGAAAAAGTAGACCATGTGTACACAGTAGTTTCCAATGGATTAAAGAAAATGACACCGGTTGCTTTTGAAAGTGTACTTGACGGGGAAAAATGCGGTTTTCAATATGTGGCAAGCGGCAACGAAATTTATGCCTTTAATTACACGGGAGGAATTACCGAGATTTTCTCTTATTATAAAAACGGCATAATTTACGGTGTAAGAGAAGAAAAAAATGCGACAAAAGGTTATTTGGTGGAAATCAATCTGGCAGAGAAAACGGTGAAAAAAATATCCGGCGGTAACATGATATGCAATTTTGTTATGTCACCGGAAGGTAGTAAAATTTTGTGCAATCACAGGGGAGACGGCTACTGGTCAGTCTTTGATATTGCTTCGCAGACGGAGAAAAAAATAAGTCAGAAACTCGTGAATGGATATGCCAGAACAACAGAAATTGAGTTTTTGGATGAAAACCGAATTTTAACCTACGGTGAGTCAATTTTTAAAAACAGTACAGAAGAGGATTCTACATGCGTAGTAAATTTACAGACCATGAGAATTGAGAAGAAATATTCAGGTGTCGGCCTTGTTAATATGAAATGGTCTTACCGTTACCACCACAAAAAGAAATCACTGGAATTTTATGAAATTACCGGAAATCAGTCATTTACCATTCCGGATGTTAAGGATAGTGGCGATGTAATTGATGTAAGTGGTGATTATGTATTATTTGGAAATCTGGAGGAGAAAAAACAGGCGGTTTATCTCATTCAACTCACAAATCATACGTGGAAGAAGATGAATATTCCGAGGAAATTAAGAAATGATATGGAAATTCATCTGGTGAAAACGCAGAAGAAAATTTTGATAACAAATAAAAAGAGGGCGTATTTGGTGGATGTGAGTGCGCTGTAAATAGATACGGTCAGAGGCATAAAAATAAAAACACATTGCAATAGGAAGCAGTGTGTTTTTATTTTGGAAGTGTTTCTTTACTTCTTGTGTAGGGCTTTTTCTCATCGGTAAGTTCCGCTAGGTAATCCATGCTTGTATTGTAATAGACAGCAAGTCGCTTTAGCACTTCAATTGGCATGCTCCGGCTGTCTGTCTCATAATGTGAATACGTACGCTGGCTGATGTGTAAGTAGTCTGCAATGTCTGTTTGTTTTAAATCGTTGTCTTCTCGCAGATCACGAATACGCTGCATTTTCATGTAAAAAACCTCCTAGGATTAAGGGTGATTTTAAACGGATGAAATCCGAGCAAAATTTAATAATATTATAAATTGAACGTAGTGTATATGATAATGCTAGAACAAAATGGACTATTGAACCATAGAACCATAGAACAATATGCGCTATGATGTAGGCATGAATTAACAAAAATTGGAGGGGATTGTTATGAAAAAGATGTGGAAAGGGGGAGTTTTATTCGTGCTCTGTGTACTGTGTCTTTATACTGCAAACGAGGCAAAAGCAACGAGCAAAACTTCAGATGAAGCAATCAATTGGGTGAAATCACAAGTGGGTAATTCGATTGATGCGGATGGTGCTTACGGTGCCCAATGCGTGGATTTGATTCGGGCATATTATAATTTTTTAGGAGTTGCACAAGTTAGAGGAAATGGATGCGATTATGCAACGAATCAACTTCCGAGCGGATGGACAAGGATAAAGGGAGCACAGCCGCAAAAAGGCGATATTTTGGTGTATACCGGTGGGTATGGTCATGTAGCAATATATGAATCGGACTATGTTACATATCATCAGAATTATAATGGGAAAAAGAAAGTTACACGAGAGGCATTTGCGGATAATAGTCCGGCATATATCACGAATTATACACCATATTGGGGTGTTGTTAGACCTAATTTTTCTTCTGGAAATATTGGTGCATATGGAGAAATGATAACGCCGACGATACATACGGATAAGGAAGTATACAATGTTGGGGAAACTGCTAATATATCGTGGGCGGCAACATCGCCCAATAGTGATTTTTATCAATATTGGCTTATTATAGTAAATGAGACAACAAAGCAACAAATTTTTGGAGGGGACCCAGGTGTTGCAAGAAACCCTGCTATAAATAGTAAAAGTTTAGTGTTGCCAAGTGCGGGAAGATATTATATAAAGATATATTCTGTGCCCTTTAATAATAAAGAAAGTCGACAAAAATTAGCAACAAAATACATATCAGTAGGTGCATATGGAGAAATGACGACACCAACGATACAAACGGATAAAGAAATATATAATGTAGGAGAAAACGTGAAAATATCATGGAAAGCAACGTCAGCTAATAGTGATTTTTATCAATATTGGCTTGTTATAGTAAATGAGACGACAAAACAGAAAGTTTATGGAGGTGACCCAGGTGTTGCACAAAATCCGTCTGTAAATCAAAAAACAGTAACTTTATCAAGTGCAGGAAGATATTATATTAAAATATACTCAGTGCCTTTTTATGGTAAGGAAAGTCGTCAAAAGATGGCAACGAAACATATTGAGGTATCTAACAAAACATACACAAGTGCTAATAATGTTACAGAAAGTAAACTAGATACGGTAAAGGAACAAGTCTATCGAAAAACAGGGATGACGCAAGCGGAAATAAAAAAATCATCAAGTAAAAAAGGATGCTTAAAGCTATTCTTGGGGAAAGTTACTGGCGCTAAAGGTTACTAGCTTCAGTACGCTATGAATAAAAAGTTCAAAAAGAAAAAGAGCATACAGACCAAGAAAACCAAGTACACCATTAAGAAATTGAAAAAGAAGAAAACGTATTATATTCGTGTTCGTGCTTACAAGATGAATGGTAAGAAAAAGGTGTATGGTAAGTGGAGCACGGTGAAAAAAGTTAAGGTGAAAAAGTAAAAAAATCAAATCATAAAATCAATCAGAAAGAGAGGTATTTCTATGAGAAACAGTAAATTAATTCAAAAGGCGGGGACATTGTTCTTGACACTTTCGTTGATGGCGTCTGTGTGCCCGATTGCGGCAAAAGCTACGGAAAATAACAGTGTAGCAAATCCATCAACCAAGAAAAATGTTACAATTTCAGGTAGTGATAACGCGACGGGAAAATTAAATAATCCTTTGGTGAAAGCATCGACTACAACATGGAATAGTGTGACGTTTGGCAACTATTGGAAGACAGGAGCTAATCAGGATGGAAAGCAGCCAATTCAGTGGCGCGTTCTTTCGGTAAATGGGGATGATATGTATCTTCTTTCAGAGCAAAATTTGGATGTACAGCAGTATAATGATAAAGCACAAAATGAGTCGGGACTTCGTGTGGAATGGCAGGATTGTTCCTTGAATAAGTGGTTGAATGAAACATTTTTGAATGAGGCATTTTCTGATGTTGAGCAGACCGCAATAATAGGGACAACGGAAAAAGTTAGTCTTTTGTCAGAGCAGGAGATCAAGGATAAGAAATACGAATTTAGTTCAAATAAGGCTTGCAAGACAGAGGGAACAGCATATGCACACCAATCGTTAGGAAATGAAGATAATGAGATAAAGGACTCCTGATGGACTAAAACAACTGAGGGAAATGCTTTTGGCAAATGCGTTGATTCGAGTGGACGTGTTATCAGCAAAAATATCACATTAAAAGCAGGAATTCGTCCGGTGATTCATTTGAAAAAAACTTCTGATTTGTGGAAAAATTCAGAAAAAATTGTTATGTATAACGATTTTAATTCACAATGGGATTGTGTTTATTTTGGAAATTATTATCAAAACGACGCCAAGAAAAAGCAACCGATTAAGTGGCGAGTTCTTTCTGTAAATGGCGATGATGTGTTTATGATTTCAAATCGAAGTTTGGATTATCAAAAGTATAGCGAAAACTTGTCAGAAAACAGTAATGATGTATGGGAGAAAAGTTCGTTGCGAAGCTGGTTAAATACAACTTTTTTTAAGGAAGCATTTAATGCGACAGAGCAGGCAGCAATTAAAAATTCATCTGAAACAAATGACAAATTATTTTTATTGTCTGCGACAGAAATGAGTGTTATGTCATATGGGCTTGGTGGAGATATGGCAGCGGCACGTCCAACAGAATATGCTAAAAGTCGTGGTGCGACAAGTTATGATATGAAAGGCTCACGCAATTATGGATTTGGAGCGTGGATGTTACGCGATATGGTCAATGCGGGAGGCGAAACGGTGATTCGTTGTGTTTCACCGTTTGGAGATGTAGGGGCTTGTGATGGCGAATTGGCGGTTCGTCCGGTTCTTCGCATAAGTATATCTTCTGGGGCATGGACTTCGGCAGGAAAATTAGCTGGTTTGGATGATGGGGGTATAGACCAATATTCTGAGTCAATTACAAAGAACAACCAAAATGCTTCCAAAGTAACAGTAACAGCTCCTTTAAAAGTGAATCTTTCTACTGTGAAAAATGCAAAAGGAAAGATAATCAATGTAAAATGGAAGAAAGTCAAAGGTGCCAAAGGTTACCAGCTCCAGTATGCTTTGAATAAAAAGTTCAAAAAGAAAAAGAGCATACAGACCAAGAAAACCAAGTACAC